>Ga0247771_1000086_pt1 | contig 38946 bp, 40 predicted proteins | sample UWRJL197509C6_FD_179948 | JGI IMG/M metagenome (GOLD analysis project Ga0247771, IMG submission 179948) | Plant litter microbial communities from Arlington Agricultural Research Station in Wisconsin, United States - UWRJ-L197-509C-6 | ecosystem: Environmental > Terrestrial > Plant litter >... | reverse complement strand
CGCGGGCGTGATCCTGGTGCCCAGCGGCGTGAGCCTGGTGTGGTTCGCGATCCTCGGCGGCACGGCGATCTTCACCCAGCGGTCCGGTGTGGACATCGCGGGCCAGTCGACGCCCGAGGGCCAGCTGTTCACGCTGCTGGACGGCTTCCCGCTCGCGGCCGTCGCGGGCGTGGTCGTGATGCTGCTCGTGGCCATCTTCTTCGTGTCCGGCGCGGACGCCGCGTCGATCGTGATGGGCACGCTGTCCCAGAGGGGCTCGATCGCGCCGAGCAAGCGCGTGGTCGTGTTCTGGGGTGTGCTGACCGGCGCGGTGGCGGCGGTGATGCTGCTGGTCGGCGGCTCGAACGCGTTGACGGGGTTGCAGAACCTCACGATCATCGCCGCGCTGCCGTTCCTGGTGATCATGATCGGCCTGTGCGCGTCGCTGGCCAAGGACCTGCGCGGCGACCCGCTGATCAAGCGCGAGGAACGGGTCGCCGAGGCGATGGAGAAGGCCACGGCCGACCTCGGCCCGGAGGAGGCCGCGCTCCGGGCGGTCGAGACCGTGACCGCGAAGCGCTGACCCGGCTCGGTGCCGCCCCGGACGACCGGGGCGGCACCGGTCAGGACACGCCCAGCCTGCGCAGCAGGTCGTTCTCCAGCACGTCCAGGTCCGCGCTCACGGCCCGGTGCGCCGCCTTGCGCCGCGGCGTCGGCATCCGCTCGGAGGCCCGCACGGCGGCGGCCAGCTTGACCAGCCGCGACTCCGTCTCGGCCACGTAGTCCGCGTCCTTCGCGCGCAGCTCGTCCAACGCCTGCGCGAAGCCCGCGATGCGCGCGTGCAGCCGCGCGCCCTTGCCGGTGTACTTGGTCAGGTCCTCGATGCCGACACCCAGCCTGCGGGCGCGGTACTGGTCGTACTGGTCGCTGACCAGGCCCGCCGCCTTCGCGGCGAACGGCGCGAGCACCGGGATCAGGACCGGGCCGACGACCTTGGCCACGCCCAGCAGGTTCTTCGCCTTCGAGGGCGTGAGCCGGGGACCGAGAGCTTTGCGTGCCATGGTGGCGCCACCTCCTACCCGGAACAGTAGAGCCGAGACCCGGTCGCCGCACAAAAGATCGACAGGAGTGCGCAGGTTGCGCGCACGGGCCGCGAGGTCGCGGCATACCCTTCACCAGTGACTTCCCAGGTGCAGCTCGACGCCGGTGTGGTCACTCGTTGTCGGCGGCGGGTGCACCTAGAACACGATCCGGCGATGCGCGACGTCGTCAAGGCGCCGCCGGACCCGGCGGGTGAGCAGCGCAAGGCCGACGCGACCGAGCACCGCCGCCTCGTGGCGTCGGCGCTGGCCAAGGTGTTCGGCTCGGAGCTGATGGAGATCCCGCACGGGCCGGACATCAGCACGGCGGACCGCGAGCGCGTGACGCTCGCGGCGATGCAGATGGGCACGCCGTACATCTGGGGCCCGGCGCTGCCGCGCGACCTCACCGGCGGTCGGCGCGGCGGGATCGACCTGCTGGTCAAGGACGCGACCGGGTACGTGCCGGTGCTGGTGGTGCGGCACAAGACCAGCGATCCCGGCCAGGGCGCTCGCACGTCGCCGCTGTCGCACCCGCAGCCGAACGGGGCTCGGGTCGACCCGGTGCGGAAGGTGCGGCCGCAGCCGCGCGACCAGCTCCGGCTGGCGCACGCGCAGCGGCAGTTGCAGGCCGCCGGGTTCGCGAAGCACGGGCGGGCGATGGCGGGCGTCATCGGCATGGACGCGGACGTCGTGGTGTGGCACGACCTGGAGGCGCCGACGTGGCCCGGCGGGCGGACGGCGCTGTCGGAGTACGACGCGCGGTTCTCCGACCGGCTCGCGGTCGCGGGCGCCGCCAACCGCGGTGACGAGCCGTTGGCGCGGCCGTCGCGGATCGTGGAGTGCAAGTCGTGCCCGTGGTGGCCGACGTGCGACGCGGAGCTGAAGGCCACGCGGGACGTGAGCCTGGTGGCCCGAGGCGAGGACGCGGTGGCGCTGCGCAAGGTCGGCGTGTCCACTGTGGACGAACTGGCCGCGCAGCCCGTCGGCGGGACGCCCCCGCTCCAGCTCGTGGGGATGCCGTTCGACGACGCGGTGATCCTGGCCCGCGCCTGGCTGCGGGACCTGACCGTGGTGCGGCGGTCGCGGAGCTTCGTGGTGCCGAGGGCGGACGTCGAGGTGGACGTCGACATGGAGAGCTTCGGCGACCTCGGGGCGTACATGTGGGGCTGCTGGCTGTCGGGCGAGGACGTGGACGAGGAGCCCGGCTACCGGGCGTTCGCCACGTGGGACCCGGTGCCCTCCGACGACGAGGCCCGGTCGTTCGCGGAGTTCTGGACGTGGCTGACGGCCGTGCGGCTGCGGGCTCGGGCGCGGGGCCTGAGCTTCAAGGCCTACTGCTACAACGAGCTGGCGGAGAACCGGTGGCTGCTGGGCTCGGCCGAGCGGTTCAAGGGGATGCCGGGGATCCCGCCCGTCGCGCAGGTCCGGGAGTTCATCAAGTCCGACGCCTGGGTGGACCTGTTCGGGATCGTCCGCGAGCAGTTCCTGTGCGCGCACGGGAAGGGGCTCAAGACGATCGCCCCGGTGGCCGGGTTCGCCTGGCGCGACCCGGAGGCCGGCGGGGAGAACTCCATGCGGTGGTACCGGGACGCGGTGGGCATGGACGGCAACCCGCCCGACGACGACCAGCGGCGGCGGCTGGTGGAGTACAACGAGGACGACGTGCGGGCCACCCACGCGCTGCGGAACTGGATGTCGTCGGACGAGCTGGGCAAGCTGCCGTTCGCGGGCGACCTCTAGCCGCTAGTCGCAGAAGACCTCGGAGACGAGGTCCTGCGCGCCGTCGCCCGACCCGCCGTCGGGTGAGGTGGTGAAGGACGCCGTGAGCCGGGTGCGGCCGTCCGCGCTGCCGATCATGAGGGTGCTGAAGCCGGGGATGATCCCGCTGTGGCCGATGACCTCGGCCCCGCACGGCAGGACCTCGTGCTCCAGGCCGAGGCCGTAGCCGGGGGAGACGGCCGTGAAGGTCGTCATCTCGGCGGCTTGGGCGGGCTTGAGCAGGTCGCCGCGCGCGACGGCCCCGAGGAACCGGTCGAGGTCCGCCGTCGTGGAGATCATCTCGCCCGCGGCCTGGCCGACGGACGCGTTGAGCCGGGTGATGTCGACGACCCGGTCGCCGATGCGGCGGTAGGCGTGGGCGTGCGGGCCGGGGATGCCGGTCCGGTCGCCGGGGACCGACGTGTCGCGCAGCCGCAACGGGGTGGTGATCCGCTGCTCCACGGCCCGCGCGTACGGCAGGCCGGTGACCTTCTCGATCAGCAGGCCCGCGACGACGTAGTTGGTGTTGGAGTACTTCCACGCCGTGCCGGGCGGGAAGTCCAGGGGCTCCGCCGTGGCGAGGGCCAGCATCTCCTGGGGAGTCCACCGCTTGAAGCGGATGGCCTCGAAGTCGTCCGGCACGTCGTCGGCGTAGTCGTGCAGGCCGCTGGTCTGCTGGAGCAGCATCCGCACGGTGATCCGGCCGCCGTCGGGCAGCAGGCCGGGCAGGTACCGCTCCACGGGCGCGTCCAGGTCGACCTCGCGCTCGCCGACCAGTTGGAGGACGACGGTCGCGACGAAGACCTTGGTGACGCTGCCAGCGCGGAACCGGCCGTCGAGCGGGACCGGGCGGGTGGTGCCCCACTCGGCCGTGCCCGCTCGAGCGGTGAACGTGCGTCTGCCGTCCGTGACGCGCACTTGGACGCCCGCCGCGCCGTTCCGCGCGAGCTTGTCGATCGCCTGCTGGACGACCTGGCGGTCGATCCGGTCCGGCGTGGCCGTGGCGGTGCCGCCGAGCGTGGACGCGGCCAGCGCCACGACCGCGCCGAGAACCCCGATGCGCATGACTTCTCCTTCGCGAAATCCGGTGATGTCGCGAAGTCTTGCCTGGTGAGGGGGTCGTCCGACTCCTGCCGAAGGATGGTTCGGGACCTGCCGAAGGATGGTCCCGAACCGACTTCGGTGACTAGCGGGGAGCCATCCGGAGAGCGCCGTCCATGCGGATGACCTCGCCGTTGAGGTAGTCGTGCTCGACGATGGTCAACGCCAGCTGCGCGTACTCGGCGGGCAGCGCCAGCCGCTTCGGGAAGGGGACGCCCGCCGCCAGGCCCGCGCGGAACTCGTCGGAGACCGTGGCGAGCATCGGGGTGTCCACGATGCCGGGGGCGATCGTCATCACGCGGATGCCGACCGACGACAGGTCGCGCGCCGCGGGGAGGGTCATGCCGACCACGGCGGCCTTGGAGCTGGCGTAGGCGACCTGGCCGATCTGGCCGTCGAAGGCCGCGATGGACGCGGTGTTGATGACGATCCCGCGCTGGCCGTCCTCGAGGGGCTCGGTCTTGCCGATCGCCGCGGCCGCGAGGCGCAGGACGTTGAACGTGCCGACCAGGTTGATCTCGACGACCTTGCGGTACAGGTCGAGGTCGTGGGGGCCGTTCTTGCCGACGGTCCTGGTCGACGGGCCGATGCCGGCGCAGTTGACGACGATGCGCAGCGCCGGGCCGGAGCCCGCGGCGGTGTCGACCGCCGCCTGGACCTGCTCGGGGGAGGTGACGTCGGCGGACAGGTACGTCACGCCCTCGACGGCCTCGGCCTTCTCGATGGCTCCGGGGAGGTCGAGCGCGAAGACGTGCGCGCCCTTCGCCGCCAGAGCGCGTGCGGTTGCCCCACCGAGGCCCGACGCACCACCCGTCACGATCGCCGCGGTACCCGTGATCTGCATGGGGCCAGGTTAACGCTCGTTCAGCGCCAGCCCTTGCCCCGGTGGTCGGAGAGGTGCAGCAGTGCGACCAACGGCACAGCCGCGAGTGCCGCTAGTCCGACGAACAAGCCGAGGATGGCCAGCAATTCCATGTGGTGAACAGTGCTCCCCTGATCGGTCCCCCCGCGTCGTCCGCCAGAGGGGTTCGGTTCGTGCACTCAGGGGATAACCCATGTCACGCTGAGCTACACCTCGGTGATCGACATTTCTGCCGAGCCATTCGTTAGCGGGGGTAACCAAAAACCCGTCCACCGCGTAAGTTGGCCACGTGTTCACCACCCGGCCGGAACTCGTCGGCACCCACGGCATGGTCGCGTCCACCCACTGGCTCGCCTCGTCGGCGGGGATGGCCGTGCTGGAGGCGGGCGGCAACGCGTTCGACGCCGCCGTCGCGGCGGGCTTCGTGCTCCAGGTCGTGGAGCCGCACCTGAACGGGCCGGGCGGTGAGGTCCCGATCGTCTTCTCGTCGGTCGCCGAGGCCGCGCCGCGCGTGCTGTGCGCCCAGGGCGTCGCGCCCGCCGGGGCGACGATCGACCACTACACCGGCCTCGGGCTGGACCTGGTGCCCGGCAGCGGGCTGCTCGCGGCGACCGTGCCCGGCGCGTGGGACGGCTGGCTGACGCTGCTCCGCGATCACGGCACCAAATCGCTGCGGGACGTCCTCGGTTACGCGATCGGCTACGCGCGGGACGGGTTCCCGTTGCTGGAGCGCGTCTCGTTCACCATCTCCCGCGTGTCCGACCTGTTCCGCGAGCACTGGCCCACGTCGGCGGCGCACTGGATGCCAGGCGGGCGCGTGCCCGAGGCCGGGTCGCGGCACCGGAACCCGAAGCTCGCCGAGACGTGGGAGTGGCTGCTGGCCGCCGGGGAAGCCGCGGGCGGCGACCGGGAGGCCCAGATCGAGGCCGCTCGCCGGGCCTGGTCGCAGGGGTTCGTGGCGGCGCAGGTCGACGACTTCTGCCGGACCGCGTACCGCGACGACTCCGGGCGCGACCACGCGGGCGTGCTGACCGGCGAGGACATGGCGGGCTGGCAGGCGACCTACGAGGACGCCGTGACGGCCGACTTCGGCGACTGGACCGTCGCCAAGGCGGGCGGCTGGTCGCAGGGACCCGTGCTGCTGCAACAGCTCCGGCTGCTGGAGGGGTTCGCGGACCGGCTGGCGTACGTGGACGGCAAGCCCACTGCGGAGACGATCCACCTGGCCGTGGAGTGCGCGAAGCTGGCGTTCGCCGACCGCGAGGCCTGGTACGGCGACAGCGGTGACGTGCCGCTGGACGTGCTGCTGTCCCGCGAGTACGCGGACGTGCGCCGCAAGCTCGTGGACGAGACCGCGTCGCTGGACCTGCGGCCCGGATCGCCCAACGGGCGCACGCCGGTGCTGCCCGCGCACATCCGCCGCGGGCCGAGCGCCGTGTCGGACCTCAGCGGCGCGATCGGCGAGCCGACCGTCGAGCGCGGCGGCACCACCAAGGGCGACACCGTGCACGTCGACGTCGTGGACCGCTGGGGCAACCTGGTGTCCGCGACCCCGTCCGGCGGCTGGCTCCAGTCGTCGCCGACGATCCCGTCGCTGGGCTTCTGCCTCGGCAGCCGGGCGCAGATGTTCTGGCTGGACCGCGACCTGCCGAACTCGCTGGCCCCCGGCAAGCGGCCGCGCACGACGTTGAGCCCCACGCTCGCGCTGCGCGAAGGCCTGCCCGCGCTGGCGTTCGGCACGCCCGGCGGCGACCAGCAGGACCAGTGGCAGCTCGGGTTCTGGCTCGCGCACACCACCGGCGGGCTGAACCTCCAGGAGTCGATCGACGCGCCGCTGTGGCACAGCAACGCGTTCCCCAGCTCGTTCTTCCCGCGCACGTGGACGCCCGGCGAGCTGGTCGTGGAGTCGCGGGTCGGCGCGGCGGCGTTGGCGGCGCTGGCCGAGCGCGGGCACACCGTGGTCGACGCGGGCGAGTGGACGCTGGGCCGGATGTCCGCCGTGGGACGGGATTCCCGCGACGGCCTACTCCGCGCCGCCGCCAACCCCCGCGGCGCCCAAGGCTACGCCGTCGGCCGCTAGCGCGCGCATCCCGGCCTCGCTCGGGGAACCGGGTTCGGCGGTGTAGGTGATGACGGTCTGCTCCGGCGCGTCCGGCACCGGCAGCGCCTGGTAGGCCAGTTCCAGCGGGCCGACCACCGGGTGGGTGAGGTGCATCGTGCCGTGCGGGACGGTCCACACCTCGTGCGCCGCCCAGAGCTCGCGGAACTCCGGGGCGGCGGACAGCTCGGCGACCAGGGCGTCGAGCCGCGGGTCGCCGGGGTGCAGGGCGGCCTGCATCCGGAGGCCGCCGACGGTGTTGTTGGCCTTGGCCTCCCACGGCGTCCACAGCGTCCGCGACGACTCGTGCAGGAAGATCAGCCGCGCCATGTTGTCGTGCACGGCCAGGTCGACGCCGTACATGGCCTGGGCCAACGGGTTCCACGCGACGATGTCCATGTGCTTGCCGAGCACGTACGCCACGGAGCCGGTGATGTTCGCCAGCAGCCACCGCAGACCAGGCCTTACGGCGCCCGCGGGTCGCGGGCGTTTCGGCGGGCGGGCGAGGTTGTGCAGGTGGGTGCGCTCGCCCTCGTCGAGCCGGAGCGCGCGGGCCACGGCGTTCAGCACCTCGTCGGACACGTTGGCCAGCCGTCCCTGTTCGAGGCGGCCGTAGTAGTCCGCGCTGACGCCCGCGAGCTGGGCGAGTTCCTCCCGCCGCAGGCCGGGAACCCGGCGTCGGCCGCCGAACGTCGGCAGGCCGGTCTCCTCCGGCGTCAGCTTGGCCCGGCGCGATTGCAGGAAGTCCCCCAGCTCCGTCATGCCGGACAGGTAACCACGGTTTGCCAGACCCGGGTTGAACGGGCATCTGGGTAGGGATCGGCGGCGGCGCGAACCTGGTCGCATGACGAACATCGAAGAGCAGCGGTTCCAGTCCATCGGCGGCGTCGAGCAGTGGATCCAGATCCGCGGCGAGAACCGCGATAACCCCGTGATGCTGGTCCTGCACGGTGGGCCCGGCTCCCCGTACGCCCTGTTCACGCCGCTGCTGAGGGAGTGGGAGGAGCACTACACCGTCGTGCAGTGGGACCGGCGGGGCGCGGGGAAGACGTTGCGGCGCAACGGACGTGAGGGCTGCGGCGAGATGTCGTTCGAGCGGTGCGTCGCGGACGCGATCGAGCTGGTCGAGCACCTGTGCTCGTACCTGGGCAAGGACAAGGTGGTGCTGTTCGCGGGCTCGATGGGCACGATGATCGGCACCCCGCTCGTGCAGCGCAGGCCGGACCTGTTCGAGGTCTACGTGGCGACTGATCTCTATGTCGACATGATCGACAACGAGGCCGAGTCGTACCGGCGGGCGCTGCGGAACCCCAAGGCGGCCAAGGCGTTGGCCGCGATCGGGCCGGACCCGGCGAAGTGGGACCACAGGGCGTGGGAGGTGAAGATGCGCTGGAGCATGGACAACGCCGTGCTCGGCAAGCTGTTCCTGCCGCTGGTGCTGCGGCGCGAGGTCTACGGCTGGCGCGACCTGCGGCACGTGATGGCCGGGTTCGGGTACTCGAAGAAGGCCCTCTTCCAGGACTTCATGAGCTTCCGCGCGGACCCGGCGTTCGAGGTGCCGGTCGTGATCCTGCAAGGTTCGGACGACGACGTCACCGTGCGGTCGCTGGCCGAGGACTTCTTCGCGCGCGTCACGGCCCCGAGCAAGCGGATGGCGCTGGTCGAGGGCGCGGGCCACTTCGCCGCGTTCACCCACCCCGCGCGTTTCCTGGAACTGCTGGTGGAACGGCCCTAGCCCGAGGGGGGAGGGGGCCAGGGCCGTTCCGGTCCTTGGGGGCGGCTCAGCCGCCGTCGACGGCGGCGCCCGCCGTGGTCTTCCTGAGGTCCATGGGCGCGAAAATGTCGCATCCAGGCCATCCGGGGCAAGGCGCGTACTTCGTCCGGGCGACTTCGTTCACCCGCGAGAGGGGCGAACCCGCTCCAGCCCGACCGTGCACACCCGCACCTCGTCCCGCCACACCACGACCACGTAGGTGCCGCCCTTCGCCCGCACCCGGTCCAGGTACTCGACCGCACAGCCCCGCGTGTAGTGCTCCTTCCACTCCTGCCCTTTGACGATGTACCACCCGTGGTCGTCGACGTCCTCCACGTGCTCGCACACCAGTGACCCGCCGGGCTGCCGCCTCTTGTACTCGATCCGGTGGTGGTAGTCGTCCATGGACCAGACGGTCCGCACAGGCGTCAAGCGGTGGGATTCCCACCGATTGCATTCCCGGACGTAACGTCTTGCGGTCAGGCGATCACGGGGAGGTGCCTGGTGGGCAAGAACGCCGAACCCACGTTCCGGCAGCGGAAACTCGGCGAAGCGCTCCGCGTCCTGCGCGAGCGCGCCGGACTGACCCAGCAGGAGGCCGCCGCCAGACTCCGCTACGACCACCGCAAGCTCAGCCGCATCGAGAAGGGCCAGCGCCCGGAGTACCACGGGCTGCGGGCGATGCTCGACGAGTACGGGCTGCTGGTGTCGGAGTGGGAGCCGTACCTGGACATGTACGAACGGGCCGTCGAGAAGGGCTGGTGGCACCCCTACGGCTTGGAGGACCACGGGTACATCAGCCTGGAGCACGACGCCTGCATGGTGCGGGAGTTTCAACTCGCCTACGTGCCCGGACTGCTGCAAACCGAGGCCTACGTCCGCGAGTTGTTCGAGGGCGCGCGGGTCCAGCGGTCCAAGCGATGGGTCGACAACCAGGCCTTGGTGCGAATGCGCCGACAAGAACGCCTGCTAAGCAGCAACCCTCTGCGACTCCACGCGGTGATCGCGGAGAGCGCCTTCGCCCAGGCTGACCGAGCCCAACTCCGGCACATCGTCGAGCGCGGGACCCTTGGCCACATCGAGGTGCAGGTGCTTCCGCACTCGGCGGGCTTCCACGATGGGTACAACGGACCGTTCACACTGCTGGACTTCCCTGACAAGCGGGATTCGCGCGTGTTGTACGTAGAACACGCCACCGGAGCGATCCATGTCGAGGATCCTGAGAAGGTCAAGGCCGGTAAACTCGTCTTCACCCACCTCTCGAAGCTCGCGTTGACCCCCGAAGAGTCCGCGACATGGATCGAGAGGTTGGCCGCCGATCGATAGGGAGCGAGGTGTCCACTGTGTGGCGCAAGAGCAGTCGTAGCAGCAACGGTGGCAACGCGAACTGTGTTGAGATCGCCCTGACCGGTGTAACCGCAGCCGTCCGCGACTCGAAGAACCCGACCGGCCCGACCATCTCCCTCCCGGATTGGTCCGGTTTCCTGGCCGCCGCGAAGAACGGTGCGTACGACCGCTGACGTACGTCCCCGAGTCGCCTCAGCACCGACGCTGAGCGGCCCTTCCTCCCGTACCTTCGAGCCGTGTCCCTTGCGCCCGCGGTGCCCTACGTCTGGATCGCGGGCACGGTCGCGCTCCTGTTCTTGCGCAGGCGGTACCCGGTCGCGGTCATCGCGCTCACCGGGGCGTCGACGTGGGGGTACTACCTGGTCGGGTACGTCGGGCCGTTGGTGATCGTGCCCGCCTTCGCGGTGGTCAGCCTGGGGCGGGCGCGGGCGGTGGAGCGGCGGCGGTTCCACTCGGAGCAGGAGCGGCTGCGGATCGCGCGTGAGGTGCACGACGTGGTGGCGCACAGCTTGGCGATGATCAACGTGCAGGCCGGGGTGGCGGCGCACGTGGCGGATCGGAAGCCAGAGGAAGCGGTGAAGGCGTTGCTGGCCATCAAAGAGGCGAGCCGGGCCGCGCTGGTTGACCTGCGGGCAACTCTGGGAGTGCTGCGGAGTGGCGAGGGGACGGCGCCCGCGCCGAGTCTGAAGCGGCTGGACGAGTTGCTCACGCCGGTGGGGAAGCCGGTGGAGGTGAAAGGCGAACCGGGCGATCTGCCCGCGCCGGTGGACGTGGCCGCCTACCGGATCGTGCAGGAGTCGGTGACCAACGCCCTGCGGTACGCGCCGGACGCCACCGCGATCACCATCGAGTTCACCCGGACCGCAGGCCAACTGGAGATCGTCATCAGCGATGACGGGCGGTCGAGCATGCCGAGCGCGGGCGCGGGCACCGGACTGACCGGTATGCGGGAACGGGCCGAAGCGCTCGGGGGACGGCTGGAAGCGGGGCGGAAGCCCGGTGGCTTCGAGGTTCGGGCGGTTCTGCCGGTGGGGGGAGAGCGATGATTCGCGTGGTGCTGGCCGACGACCAGGCGCTGGTCCGAGCTGGTTTCCGGTTGCTGCTGGAGACCGAGGACGGGTTCGAGGTCGTGGGGGAGGCCGGGGACGGCGCGGAGGCCGTGGCGCAGGCGAAGGCGCACCAGCCGGACATCGTCGTGATGGACATCCGGATGCCCGGCGTGGACGGATTGGAGGCCACGCGGCTGATTTCCGAGGATCCGGGACTCCGAAGCACGAAGGTGCTCGTGCTGACGACGTTCGACGTCGACGAGTACGTGTTCGCGGCTCTGCGGGGCGGGGCGAGCGGGTTCCTGCTCAAGGACGTCGAGCCGGTGGAGCTGCTGCACGCCCTGCGCGTCGTCGCTGCTGGTGACGCCCTGCTGGCACCGAGCGTGACGCGGCGGTTGATCGCGGAGTTCGCCTCGCGGCCGGAGAACCGGCGGCCGCACCCCTCGGCGCTGCGGGAGATCACCGAGCGGGAACGCGAGGTGCTCGTGCTGGTGGCGGGCGGGTTGTCGAACGACGAGATAGCGGAACACCTGGTCATCAGCCCCGCGACCGCCAGAACGCACGTCAGCCGCATCATGACGAAGATTGGCGCACGGGACCGGGCGCAGCTCGTCGTTCTCGCTTATGAATCCGGACTCGTGACCCCGAAAAGATTATGAGCCATTCATGAGCCCGTTACCGGCTGTATTGGTCGTATTGGTCGCGATGTCATTATTCACGCTGCGCGACCGATTGGGCACTAAGCGATGGCTCCGGGCGGCAGGTTCAGCTTGAACGGCAACGTTGTCACGACGGCGAGATCCGACGCCGTGCTCTTCATCAACGTGGGCGCGTTGCGGGCGCCCGGCTCGGGCAGGTGCAGCAGGCGGTCGACCGCCTCGACGAGCTGGCCCTCGTAGATCCAGACGGCCTGCGCGGGACGCGTGCTGTCCCTTACCGCAGGTAGACGGCCCGCGCGGGCTTCGGTCTCGGACCAGAAGAGGATCGAGTCGATGAAACCTCTGCGCTGCTTGAACGCCATGATCCGATCGAGCTCACCCTCGCCGTCCCGCAGGTGCAGGAACTGGAAGCCGCTTTCGCGCAACTCGATGACCTTGCTCAGTGCGAGATCCATGACGCACCTACCTCTGTGAGGTCCCGGATCGAGCGTAGACCGATCCCAATATCAACTGGAATGGATCGTACGTCAACCAAGCGAATCCGACATAGACCTGTGGCCGCAGACTATGTCTCAATCGGGGACGGGGGGAGAATCTTGTCTTGTTCTTGTCTTGTTCCCTTGGGTACGGCTCTGAGGACCCGGAAGGTTCGCGTCAGGAATGCGACGCTTGCCAAAGTGACCAGGGTCACACTCAACCACATCGCGGCCTCCGTCGAGTCGGCGGGTCCGGATTGGCGTGACCCACCCGTATAGACGTGTAGCACTCGTGTGAGGTTGCAGATCCATCCGACCCGCCACGACGCGGCTGGATACCCTGACCCGGTGACCGCCAATCGGCTCGATTCGTCGACTCCGCCCGGAGGTGGTCCCGGCCTACCGCCGCTGCCGGAGTCGTGGCTGCCGCGGGAGCACCCGCTGCACCGGCCGAGGCACGGCGTTCGCCAGACGTCCTCACGGGTCGCCGCGCTCGTGTTCTTCTGCGTCCCGCTGTTGTTGCTGGTCGTGGGCGTGCGGGCGCCGGAGTTCGAGAACCGCAGGCTCGCCGACTTCCCGTCGATCACCGACGGCTTCGGCCTGTTCACCGGCCTCGACCAGTGGGCGACCGACCACCTGCCGCTGCGCGACAAGGCCGTGCAGGCGGAGGACGGCATCAGCCGCGGCGTGTTCGGCGAGCCGCCGCAGTTCAAGACGGACCAGCAGAAGAAGAACGACGTGGGCCCGGTCGTCGCGCCGACCACGACCGAGGCCGGTGTGCCCGCCCCGCCCGCGCCCTCGGAGTACCAGCAGGTCATCGAGGGCAGCGACAACTGGCTGTACCTCGGGTTCGACGTGCAGGGCGCGTGCGAGCCGAAGCTGCCGCTCGACGTGGTGTTCCAGCGGGTCGCCCAGCTGCGGCAGGTCGTGGAGGCGTCGGGCCGCAAGTTCGTGTTCGTCGTGGCCCCGAACAAGTCGACGATGGTGCCCGAGCACCTGCCACCGGGGTACTTCGGCAAGGACTGCGCCACGAAGGCCCGCGACGAGTTCTGGCAGCGGGTCGTCGCCGAGACCGGGGCCGTGGACCTGCGGCCCAACCTCGAACTGGCGGCGAAGAAGATCAAGGGCCCGGTGTACTCGAAGTTCGACACGCACTGGACGTTCGACGGCGGTCTCGTCTACGCCCGCGCCATCGCCGAGCAGGCGAAGCCGGGCGTCTCCGTCACGTGGCGCAGCACGCAGGGCAAGGTCGTGCAGGTGCCGGGCGACCTGTCGTCGCTCATCGGCCAGCGCAAGTCCGTGGTCCTCCAGTCCTACCGCCTCGCCCCCGACGGCGTGGACGTGCGCAGCCGCGAGGTCGAGGGCAGCTTCGCCGAACCGCGCCGCGTCACCCAGTCCTCGGGCAAGGGCGTAGTCGACGCGAAGGTCGGCGTGCTGGGCGACTCCTTCACCTTCTACGTGCACCAGTACGTCGTGGCCGGGTTCGCCGACATCACGCTCCAGAACAGCGACTTCGTGCCCGCGGACCCGCACCGGACCGGCGCGATGCTCGCCGACCAGGACGTCGTGGTGTTCGAGGCGGCCGAGAGGTCGCTGGTCGGGGGCGTGAACCCGCTGCTCGACGAGGGCACGATCGCGACCATCGCCGAGGAGCTGGCCAAGAAGCCCCGCTAGCACCGGAAACCGGGAAGCGCTGTCACCCGTCCGGATACAGTTGCGCGGTGATGAGCAGTCGTGACACCTCTCGGCCGGTCGGCACGGTCGCGGTGTGGGGGACCTTCGATCTCGACAACTTCGGGGACCACCTGTTCCCGCGGGTCACCGAGCAGGAGATCACCCGCCGCCTCGACGGTTGGCGCGTCCGTCCCTTCTCCCCCTTCGGTGCCGAGCACCCCTGCCGGATGGACGGGGGGTTCATCGCTGAGGCGCTCGGCGAGTGGTCCCCGGTCCGGGTCGAGCAGCTGGCCGAGACGGCCGACCTGACCCTCATCGGCGGCGGCGAGATCGTGCACTTCCGCGACGAGCTGCTCGCCGGGGCTTACCACACGACGGAGAAGGAGCTGGCCGCCCGCGCGCCCAGCCGGTTCTTCGTCGACGGGCTCGGCGACTACGAGAAGGACCACCCGGTGGTCTGGAACGCGGTCGGCATCCCGTTCGTCCCGGACGCCGAGAAGGCCGGGACCATCAAGGACGCGGTGTCGCGCCGCGAGTACACGGCCGTGCGCGACGACCTGTCGTTGGAACGCCTGCGCGCGTGCGGCGTCGAGGGCGACGTGGCCGTGGTGCCGGACCTCGGGTTCCTGCTCGACCGGCTGGTCGACGAGACCGTGCTCGACGAGCGCCTGCGGTACCTCAAGTTCATGGGCTGGTTCCCCAACGACCGGCCCGCGCTGATCGTGCAGGCCAACCGCTCCGCCGTGCACCAGGTCGCCGGGATCGCGAAGGTCCTCGACTGGGCGTTGGACGAGGGTCTGGTCGGCGACGTCGTGCTGATGGAGACCGGCCCGTGCCACGGCGACGACCTGTTCGCCGACGCGCTCCAGGCGAAGCTGCCGACCCGCACCGTGTACCGCCTGCCGTCCGGCCAGCCGCCGGAGGACATCCTGGCCGCGATCTGGGGTTCGGCCGGTGTCGTCGCGATGAGCTTCCACGCCAACATCGCCGCGTTCGTCTACGGCAAGCCGTGGGTGATCCTGGACCTGTCCGACCAGAGCAAGCTGAAGGCCCTCGCCGACACCATGGGCCACCCGGACCAGCGCGGCGTGGACGAGGACACCCTCGCCAACGCCATCCGCGCCGCCTTCGGCCGTCCGGCCGACCCGGAACGCCTGCGCGCGCTCCAGGTCCGGGTGGACGCGCACTTCGACAAGATCGCCGACCTGGCCATGAAGTCGTGGCAGGAGCGCGGTGGTGACGCGGCCGCCAGGATCGCCGACCTGACCCGCGAGAACGCCCTGCTGCGCCAGGCGAACCAGCAGCTCCGCAAGCGGCAGATCGCCGAACGCCGCGTGCTCGTCGAGCGGGTCGAGGAGACCCGCGACGAGATCGACGAGCTGCGCGGCCGGTGGAACGCGGCCGTGGACGAGATCACCAACCGGTACCAGCACGACAGCAAGGAGCTGGCGGCCTTGCAGAACACCAAGCTCATCCGCTGGAGCCAACCGCTGCGCCAGGTCTACGGGCGGATCCGGAAGGCGGGCTCGTGACCGACACGGCCTACGACGCCGAGGTCCCGCCCCAGGTCTCGATCATCCTGGTCTCCTACGGCGGCCGGTCGATGCTCAACGCCTGCCTGTACCTCGTCGGCGAGCACACGCCGGTGCCGCACGAGGTCATCGTGGTGGACAGCGGGTCGAAGGACGGCACGGACCAGTGGGTCGCCGAGCACATGCGCGGCGCGCGCGGGCACGTGGCGGGCCGCAACATCGGGTTCGGGTCGGGCTGCAACCTGGGCGTCATCGACGCGCGGGCCCCGTACGTGTTGTTCCTCAACGCGGACGTGGAGGTCGGCCCCGGCTGGCTGGAACCGCTCGTGGACGTGCTCGACACGCAAGAAGGCGTCGCCGCGGTGGCGCCGGTCATGCGCGACGAGTCGGGTGCGATCCAGGAGTACGGGTCCGTCGTCGGCGCGGACGGCTGGTGCCGCGCGTGGGGCGACGGTGCTCCGCTGGTGAACCAGGACGCGCTGTTCCCGCACCCCGTCGACTACGCCTCCGCCGCGTGCCTGCTGGTGCGGCGGCGGGCGTTCAACGCGGTCGGCGGGTTCTCCACCGAGTACGACACGGCCTACTTCGAGGACGTCGACCTGGCGTTCCTGCTGCGCCGGGCCGGGTGGGACGTGGTGGTCGACCCGCGCAGCACCGTCGTGCACCAGCGGCACGGGTCGTCCGACGGCTCGACGGCCAAGGACCTGATGGAGCTCAACCGCAGCACGTTCCTGCGGCGCTGGGGTTCCGAGCTGGTGGGACGGCCGATGTTGCCCGCGCCGGACAAGGCCCTGCGGACGTTCTTCCACGCCCGCGACATCCTGGCCGACGAGCGCATCCTGGTCGTGGACGACCGGGTGCCGAACGCCGACCGCGGCAGCGGAGACCCGCGCACGCAACGGCTGCTGGAGACGTTGGCCGCGCCGAACCGCCGGGTCACGTTCCTGGCGCGGGACATCCTGCGCGCCGAGGCGTACGCGCCCGCGCTGCTCGAACTGGGCGTGGAAGTCGTGTGGCAGCACGCGAACCCGTTCCAGGTGCTGCGCGAACGCGCGGGGCTGTACGACGTCGTGATCGTCATGCGGCCGCACAACTACTCGTGGATCGCCGACGCCGTGGCCGAGAGCCAGCCGCAGGCCGTGAAGGTCTACGACTCGGAGTCGCTGTTCTTCCGGCGGGCCGAGCAGTACGTCAACGCGGCGAAGACCCCGGCGGACCGGGCGAAGCGCCGTCGCGAGGCCGACGAGCAGCGCGAGGTCGAGGAGGCCGCGTTCCGCTGGGCCGACGTCGGTGTGTGCGTGACGGAGCTGGAAGCCGAGTGGGCGGCGAAGATCGCGCCCGACGCGTCGATCCGGGTCGCGGGCTACCCCGTGGACATCGCGGACCAGGTCCCCGGTGTGGCCTCGCGGTCGGGCATCGCGTTCTTCGGCGGGTTCATGGCAGGCGCGGGCAGCCCGAACGAGGTGGCCGTGCTGGAACTGGCCGACGAGCTGCTGCCCGCGTTGTGGGACAGGCACCCCGGCCTCGGGCTGGCGATCGTCGGGGCCGATCCGACGGAGGCCGTGCGGGCGCTCGGGTCCGACCTGATCGACGTCGTGGGCCGCGTGCCGAACCCCGCGTGGTGGCTCGGCCGGTCCCGCGTGCAGGTCGTGCCGATGCGCCTGGGCGCGGGCATCAAGCTGAAGTTCCTCGACTCCATGGCCGCGGGGCTGCCGTTCGTGACGACCCCGGTCGGCGCGGAGGGCCTGCGGCTGGGGTCGCTGACCAAGCACCTCGTCGGCGAGACGAACGCGGAGATGGTCGAGCTGACCAGCGCGCTGCTGTCCGACGACGCGCTGTGGACCGACGTGCAGCAGGAGCTGCTGTCGATCGCCCGGACCTTCTTCTCCCGCAAGGCTTTCCGAGCCGAGATCGACGAGGTCCTCGCCGACTGCGGCGTCGCGCCCACCCCGTGAACACGACAGCGGCCCCCTCTCGACGTCGGGAGGGGGCCGCTGTCGTTCGTCCTACGCCGTCGGCGGGAACTTCGCGAGCTGGCGCTGGAGCAGCGTGTCGAACGCGAGCTTCGCCGCCGCCTCGTCCGGCGCGTACGCCTCGACCCGCACGACGAAGTCCGTGCTGATGTAGTGCGCGCGGTAGGTCGCGATCGTGTTCGCCGCCGTGATCGGCAGGTGCCGGATCGGCACGCCCTTCGGGCTCGTCGGCAGCAGCTCGAACTGCGCGGCCTGGTACAGCTGCTCGACCGCGGCCTGCGTCGCCGCCGGGTTGGTCGACTTGAACGCCCAGATGCCCTGCGACAGCTTCGTGCCGTCGTCCTGGCTCACGGCGAACCGCACGCTCGTCACGCCCGACTGCTGGAGCAGCTGCGCCTCGTCGAACGTCGGCACCTTCGCCACGAGCGCGTCGGCCATGTCCAGCGTCTTGAACTGGCTGGCCTTGCCCTCGACCTCGACGAACGGCCCGTCCGGCGTCTTGCGCACCGGCGGCGGCGACGGGGGAGGCGTGCTGGTCGACGTCGCCGGGGGCGTGCTCTCCTTCGCGGTCGTCTCGCCCTTGCCGGGACCCCACAGGAAGTACGCGCCGACCGCCGTGCCCACGACGAGCAGGCCGACGACGATCATCGCGACGATCTTGCCCTTGCCCTTGCGGCCGCTCTCCTCGAAGACCTCGGGGCCCTGGACGTTCGCCCAGACGTTGCCGCCCTCGCCGTCGCCGGAACCCCACGGCGGGGCGGACCCGCCGCCGTCCTGCCACGCGGGCGGCGCGGGCGGCTGCTGCGGGAAGATCTGCGCCGGGAAGCCGCCGCTGGGCGTGCCGGTCGGCACGACCTGCGTGCGCTCAGCGTCCCCGCCCGCCGGGGGCTGGGTCGGGCGGATGAACTGCGTCCGCTCGGCGTCCGGCTGCTTCGGGGGCGGCGGCGGTGTCGCGCCCGGCCTCACGACCTGGGTGCGCTCGCCGTCGCCGGACGGCACGACCTGCGTCGCCTCGGACTGCGCCCCCCAGCGGAACGGGGGAGGGAACGGTCCCGCGGGCTGCTGCGGCGGCGTCTGCTGCTGGGACTGCTGAGCGCCACCGGGCAGGGCCTGCGCGGCGTTGGCAAGGACTTCATCGCGGCGAAGGCGGTAGTCGTCCGCGGAGATCTGCCCTGCGGCCAGCGCTCGGTCGAGCTGCTGCAGGTCCTCTTGCCAGGACATCTGGCCCCTTCCACGTAGCGAGAGCAGAGGACATTGTTACCGAACCCGCCCTGCCGCTCACATCTGTTGGCCGACATCGCAACCATGTTGGTGTCGGGCCCCGTCAACCGACCTGGACCACCAGGGTGATCCGGTACAGCCGGCCGCCCGCACCGACCAGCACAACCGCGTCTTGGACGCCTGGTTTCGCCACAGCGTGCCATCCGCCCCGTCCGGTGGTGTGAGTGGTACTCGCCACATCGGCTCGGGGGACCCCGACCGCGCCTCCGCCGACCACGACGCTGCCGCCGTCGACGACCATCACGCAGTCCGCGGCCTCGCCGTCGACGACGGCCCAGCCGAACACCTTGGCGTCGCCGCGGACCGGTCCGGTCTCGACCGCGCCCGCGGTCTTCGACGACCCCACCGGCCCCGGCAGTTCGGCGACCCGGCTCATGTCGACCAGGTCGCCCAGTTCGTACCCCTTGCAGCCCAGGGAGAAGCTGTCGTTGAACGGGTACGCGTGCAGGGCGCGGAGCACGGGCAGCACCTTCGTGGTCGAGTTCATCGACTCGATGACCGAGGGCGCCTCGACCTTCATCGCCACGGCCAGCACCGGCTGGAGAGGGTAGTTCTCCCGCACGGCCGTCGACTGGGCGCTGCCCACGGCGTAGGTCGCGAGGCCCATGACCAGCGCCAGCGGCACCGCGTTCAGCCGCGCGAGCCGTGGCCCGTGCAGCACCAGGAGCACCAGCAGCGCGCACGCGCCGAGCAGCGCCACCATCGCGTACCGCGGCCCCAGCGCCTCGCCGGTGCCGAAGCGCGACCGGCTCGCGCCGACCATCACGGCCACCAGGACCACGTGCAGCGCGAGCCCGAACCAGCCGGAATCGTCCACAGTGGACTCGGCGGCCGGTCGGCGGGGAATCCGGCGCAGCAGCAGGATCGCGAACAGCACCACGGTCGCCGTGCCGGTCACGAACGCCACGTCCGCGCTGCGCGCCGCCCACACCTGGCCGAGCATCCCGACGGCCGTGCCCAGCACGGTGTCCGCGCCGATCAGCGCGGGCGTCGGGTAGCTGACCGGCCGGGACGGCAGGAGCCACAGCACGAGCGTGAGCACGCCGAGACCCATCGGCAGCACCACGCGCCACAGCTGGTCGCGGCGCAGCCAGGCGATGAGCGCCAGGCCCGCCCACACCGGGAACGCGCTGCCGTGGCCGAAGCAGCCCAGCACGCCGAACGCCACCGCCGCGACCGTGTTGCCGCGGTGGGCGAACCGCAGCGCGACCACCGCGGGCACGAGCCCGAGCAGCCAGTGCATGCCGCTCATGCCCATGCCGAAGTACTCCAGCGCGCTGGAGGAGAACAGCATCAGCGCGATGCCCGCCACCACGGCCGCGCGGGGCGTGCCGGTGAGGCGGGCGGGCAGCATCGTGACCAGCGCGGCGAACAGGACCAGCACCAGCACCACGTTGGCGATGCCGAGCGTCCAGTTGTAGCCGTCGAAGAACTTGGCGTCCAACCAGAAGACCGGGCCCACCAGCGTGATCGGGTGCTCGTTGTACAGGTCGAACAGCGGCGGGAACCGCAGTCCGCCGTCCTGGTCGGCCACCTTCGCGAGGACCGCCCAGTAGTCGTTGAAGTTCAGCCGCGGCGACCGCAGCACCTCGACCACGGCGAGCACCACCGGCACCGGGACCAGCGCCCGCAGCAGCAGCCGGGGCAGCCGGGACCCGGTCTCCCGCTCGACGGGAGGCACGACCTCCGCGGGCGGGACGTCGACCACGGACATCAGTCGACCTTCACCGATCCGATGACCTTCTTCACGAACTCGTTGAACTTCTTCGCCACGTCCTGCTCCGGCACCGTGCTCGGGCCCGCGGTCGCCACGCGGACCGTCACCTTGCCGGACGTGTACACGCCGCGGTACAGGAACTGGTCCGACGCCGCGAGCTTCATCAGCGACACCGACTCCGGCACGTCGATCTGCTCCACAGTGGACATACCGGCCGCGACCTGGTTGTCCACCAGCGTGGACGACAGCTTCTTCGCCGACTCCGCGTCCTTGGCGACGTACACCGCGACCGCGTAGTTCAGCCCGTTGTCACCGCTGGACTTGTCGAAGATCTGGTCGACGCCCGCCGCTTCGAGGGCTTTGACGTCCTTGTCGCTGAGGATCTTCGCGTCCTTGGCCTTCGCCAGGGTGTACTCGCCGTTCTTCGGGCTCGCCTTGCCCGGCGGTTCCGGCACGGCCGCCAGGTTCGGCGGTGTGCCCGGCGCGGCGGCGGTCGAGGACGCGGCGGGTTGCTCACCGGTGCTGGTCCCCATGCCACCGCTCAGCCCGAACCAGAAGACGCCGCCGCCGATCACGACGAACGCCAGCACGCCGATCAGCACGTAGATCCCGACCCGCGGGCTCTTGCCGCCACCCGACTCGAACACCTCCGGCCCGTGCATCCCCGCCGTGCTCGGCGTGCCACCGAACGTCTGCTCGCCCCACGGCGGCACCGGCGGCCGCGGCTGGCCGAACTGCTGCTGCAGGAACTGCGGCTGCTGCGACTGGGGTTGCTGCGGCGAAGGGGGGAACCCGACCGGCCGCACCTTCTGCGTCTTCTCCGAGTCGGTGAACTGGTTCGTCCTGATGATCCCGGTCTGCTCGGGATCGGAAGGCTGACTGGCCTGCCACCGCATCGGTGCAGGCCCGCCGCCGGACGCCGCGGCAAGTAGCTCGTCGCGACGTGACCGATGCTGGTCCGGGGTGATCCGCCCGGCGGCCAGCGCCTCGTCCAGAGCGCTCAGCTCTTCCTGCCAGCCCATCTGAAATCCCTCTCGGCGATGCAGTCCGTGAATACTCGGACGTCCGTGTGGTGGCCGTTGGGAACAAGTCCATACCAGTGGCCAAGCCAGCGGAGCCTATCTTGGCGGACCCGGAGCACACCGCTCAGCCGGTGTGGCAAATCCGCAGGTGAGATGGGTCGCTGCCGTATCACTTCGGTAATACGCCACCGAGATGGGTTCCGCACGCCGGTGTCCGGGCCCGCGGGGGCGTCACCGCGGCCGTGGTCGAGGGCTCGCCCGGCGAAGTTGAGTAGCGGTACTCAAGACAGCGCACGCGTGCGCACGCAGAATTTCCGCATGGCCAACACCACGAAGAAGCACACCCCGACCTCGACGGCGTTCTACGCGCAGGCCGTCATCTCGTTCGCCGTGTCCGTCGCCGCGGTCGGCCTCGGTGTGGCCTACCTGCCGGTGGACGGCTGGGTGCGCGCCTTCCTGGCGGTGGGCCTGCTGTTCACGGTCACCTCGGCGTTCACGCTCGCCAAGTGCGTCCGCGACCGGCAGGAGGAGGGCTACCTCGCGAGCCGGGTCGACCAGGCCCGGTTGGAGAAGCTGCTGGCCGAGCACGACCCGTTCAAGGTCGAGTCGCTCTAGTTCTTCTTCGTCATCAGCGTCGGGCCGAGGATCCGGCGGGCGATGCGGCGGGCCGCGCTGCGCGGGGGTTTCGGCGCGGGGGGCACGGCCGCGGCGGGGGGCTGCGGAGCGGCTGGAGGAGCCACGGGCGCCGCGGGCGCGACCGGAGGGGCCTGAACGGCCGGAGGGGCTTGTGGAGCCGGAGCCTGAGCCGGAGGGGTTTGTGGGGCCGGGGGAGCGGGCGTTGCCACCACCGGCGGCGCGGGGGGCGTGGGCAGCGGCGGGAGGACCGGTGCGAAGGCGTTGAACGGTGGCGGCGGGGCGACCGGCTGGAACTTGACCGTCGCGTCACTCTGGAACTTGATCGTCGGTTCGTTACCGGGTGTGAACTGCTTGTGCTCCTGGCTCAACGTCACGCCTCGGATTCTGCCGGCTGCACCGCGTGGACTTCCAGGGGGAGAGATCAGCACGACAGCAGACCGCAGGGCCTCCTGGTCGTGGTGGTCGTCGTCGGCGGTGGCGGCTTCGTAGTCGTCGTTGTGGTCTGGACCTGCGTCGTTGTCGTCGTCGTCGTGGTGGTCGTGGTGGTCGCCTGCTCGGTCGTCGTGGTCGTCCGCGACGTCGTCACACTGGTCGCGGAGGACGTCGAAACCGGGGTGGACACGGTCGACCCGACCGACGGGACGGCCGTTTTGAGCCGCGTCCGGGTCTGGTCGCCGGTCATCACGACGACGGCCGGACCGTCACCCACCGGAAGGACCTCGGCGGGCGCGGGGGTCGCGAGGCCCGCGCTGAACAACGCGGCGACCACGGCACCCGTCAACGCGCCGACCGCGATTCGCCCCTGACCCCCCAGCCGCATCAGGCCTGACTAATGTGGATCACCCGACCGGGTCAAATCAGGCGTTCCAATAGGTACGGCTCGACCGGATCGCGGCCGAGCCGAATCCCCATCGGTGGATCAGCCGATCAGCTCGGCGGTGAGCGTGATCGTGGTGCCCGCGAGCGCCTGGCTGACCGGGCAGTTCGCCTTGGCGTTCTCCGCGGCGGTGGCGAAGCCGTCGGCGTCCAGGCCGGGCACGACCGCGTTCACGGTCAGGTGGATGCCGGTGATGCCGGTGCCGGGCTGGAAGGTCACGTCGGCCTTCGTCTGGACCGACGTGGGCGGGGTGCCCGCCTGAGCGAGACCGTGGGACAGCGCCATCGAGAAGCAGGACGAGTGCGCCGCCGCGATCAGCTCTTCCGGGCTGGTCTTGCCGTTGGCGGCCTCGGCGCGGGAGGGCCAGCTGACGTCGAAGGTGCCGACGCCGGACGAGTCCAGCGAGACAGCGCCCTTGCCCTCCAGCAGGTTGCCTTCCCAGTTCGTGGTCGCCGTGCGCGTGGTGGCCATCTGAAAGCTCCGTCTCGAAGAGGTGTCTTCCTAACGGGCTCAAACCTAATCGCGGACGGCGAACGACGCGTCACGGGCATGAGAAAAGAGGCCAGTGCTCGGATGAGCACTGGCCTCTTTCGACGAGCGGACGACGAGATTCGAACTCGCGACCCTCACCTTGGCAAGGTGATGCGCTACCAGCTGCGCCACGTCCGCACCGGTGTTCTTTGGTGCGAGGTAACTATAACCCAGCCTCAAACGGCATTTCGACCGGGGGGTCCCGTTTCGTCGAAAAGGCGGTCTACCTCGGCCAACCGGTCCGTCGTCATGCGCCACTCCCACAGCGGCCGCACCTTCGCCACGACCTCCGGCGGCAACCGGTGCGCCACGTCGTCGCGGAGGTCCCAGTCGTCGAACACGTGCTCGTAGAAGCTGACCATGATCGCGTTGCTGAGGAACTGCTCCGGCTGCTCGAAGCACCAGTGCGCGAAGCCGTACACCCGGCGGAGGGTCTCCTCGTCGGCGGCGCGGTGCGCCTCCAGCGCGAGGTGCCACAGCTCGCCGAAGTACACGTGGCACGACCAGGACTCGTGCTCGACGACATCGTTCAGCTCGGGGAGCAGAGCTGCTGCTCTCGAACGCCAGTCGGCCACACGGCGGAAGATTACCGGTTCGCCGACCCCCTGCCGACGGCGCGGCGACCACCCGACGCCGACCCGTGACCAGGTCGTCACCAGCGGCGGAGGTTTTCGGTTGGGCCGAACGGCTCACGCCGACCGGGTGGTCTTCGGTACCGGGTCGGGCCGATCCTCCGGCGGCACGACGGGTTTGTGGCATGTTGACCTGGGAGCACGTGGCCGGGTGGAGGTGTCGGGTCGGGATGGCCGAGCACATCGAGGGCACCGACGGCACCGAGATCGACCGGGAACTGCTCGCCAGGGTCCGCGCCGGGGAGGACGCCGCCTACGGCGAGCTGTTCTCGCGGCACGCGGACGCCGTGCGCCGGTTCTCGCTGCGCCACGTCCGCGAGCCCGCCGAGGCCGACGACCTGACCGCCGAGGCGTTCTTCCGGGTACTCCAGGCGATCCGCCGCGGCAGCGGCCCCACCGACCACGTCCGGACGTACCTGCTGACCGTGGCCCGCCGGGTCGCGTGGGAGTGGAGCGGGCGCCGCCGGGACGTGCCGGTCGACGACGAAGAGCTGAGCAGGCGCGTCGAGCCGTTCGCCGACGCCACCGCCCAGCGCGCCGAGTACACGCTGATCGGCCGCGCGTTCACCAGCCTCCCCGAGCGCTGGCGGACCGTGCTGTGGCAGGTCGAGGTCGAGGGCGAGCGCCCGTCCGCGGTCGCGCCCCTGTTCGGCCTGAGCGCCAACGCCATGTCCGCGCTGGCCCGCCGCGCCCGCGAGGGCCTGCGCGCCGCGTACCTCCAGGCGCACCTGGCCGAGGACCACGGCGAGGCGTCGTGCTCGTCCGTGCTGGCCAAGCTCGGCTCGTACACGGCCGGTGGCGTGCAGGGGGCCGAGCAGCGCCGCATCCGCAAGCACCTCCGGACGTGCGCCCGCTGCACCGCCCTGCACGTCGAGCTGACCGAGGTCTGCTCGACGCTGCGGGCCCACGCGGCGCACCTCGGCGTCCCCGTGGCCGCGACCGCGCTGCTGGGCGCGCAGATCAGCGGCGTCGCCGTCGCGGGCAAGGCCGCGTGGTTGAGCGGGCGGGTGAAGTTCGTCCTCGCCGGCGTCGCGTCGGCCGCGGCCGTCGGCCTGTTCAGCCTGCTCGCGGGCCTGTTCACCGGGTCGCCGGGCCCCGCGGAGATCCGCGCCGACCACGACGCCCCGCACGGCCAGCAGCTCGTGATCACCACCAGCGCGACCACGACCTCCAGCCTGCCGCCCAGCGTCGTCGTGGAGCTGCCGCCGACCCAGGACGAGCAGCCGCGGCGGCACGACGTGGCCGCGCCCCCACCGCCGCCGAAGCCGGGCGGGAAGCCCGTGGACGGCGGGCCGACTCAGGTCGTGGCGTCGAACGTCGAGGCCACCGGCGAGTCGGACGCGCCGACGGGCGTGGTCGACGACCCGGTCGTCGAGGACACCACGGCGACGGACAGCTCGTCGACCGAGCAGATCCGGCTGTCCTCCTCGTCGACCTCGGCGGACCCCACGAAATCGCTCGGCAGCTCGTCCACCACGTCGTCGTCCAGCGGCGTGCCGACCCCGACCACGGTGATCATCCGGCCGACGTCGGTCCCACCCGGTTACCCGACCTACGCGAGCGCCTACCGACCGGGGTGACTGGCATGATTCGCGATCACTCCCCGCCACGGCGGGGCCCCGTCGGTTCACCCACCGGGTGCAGCGCTTTGCGGGTAGCGTTAGCCAACGCTGAGTGATCGCTCGTGAGGCCTAGGAGACGGTGATGACGCGGCTGGTGCGCGGTGCGGACGGCCGGATGTGGACGGTGCGCAGCCGGATCGAATGGCGCAACCCGTCCCCGGACGGCGACTTCGAGCACGACGTGAGCGGTGGCCAGGGCCCCGGCGTGATGATGATGCTGATCGTCATCGTGATGGGCGTCGTGCTGGTCTCGTGGACACCGGCGCAGGTCGTCGTCCCCTCGTGGCTGATCCTGGCGTTGATCTTCGTGTTCCTGTTCTTCCCGGTCCGCTGGAGCCTGCGCAGGCCGTGGACGCTGGTCGCGGAGTCGAAGGCGACCGCGGACGAGCAGCCGCCGGAGCTGTGGATGGGCCAGGTGCGCGGGATGCTCACCGTGCGCCAGGAGGCGTCCAAGGTGTCGCGGAACATCGAGATGTACTCGCTCCCGGACGTCGAGGGTCCGCTGCAACCGGTCGACTGATCGGCGTTCGCGGGTGACACTGGGCTGGTGCCGGAACTACCAGAGGTCGAGGCGCTGGCCCACCACCTGAGCGACCACGCCGTCGGACGGACGGTGCACCGCGTGGACGTCTCGTCCATGCAGGTGCTGAAGACGTTCGACCCGCCGTGGACGGCGCTGGTCGGCCGCCCGGTCACGGGCGCGGGCAGGCACGGGAAGCACCTGGACCTGGACTGCGACGGGATTCACCTGGTCGTGCACCTGGCCCGCGCGGGCTGGCTGCGCTGGTCGGAGAACCTCTCCGCGCCCCCGCCGAAACCGGGCCGCGGCCCGCTCGCGCTGCGCGTCCACCTCGGCCCACCCGGCCAGGGCCCCGGTTTCGACCTGACCGAGGCGGGCACCAAGAAGGGCTTGGCCGCGTGGATCGTCCGCGACCCGTCCGAGGTCCCGAGCATCGCCAGGCTGGGCCCGGACGCCCTCAGCCTCAGCCGCGACGACCTGGCCACGCTCCTCGAGGGCCGCGGCGAACGCCTGAAGACCGCCCTCACCGACCAGACCCTGCTCGCGGGCATCGGCAACGCCTACTCGGACGAGATCATGCACACCGCGAAGCTGTCCCCGTACGCCACGGCGGGCAAGCTCACCGACGACAAGCTCGACCAGCTCCACGAGGCCATGACGACCGTCCTCACCGACGCCGTAGCCAGGTCCGTGGGCCAGTCCGCCGCCACCCTGAAGGGCGAGAAGCGCTCCGGCCTCCGCGTCCACGCCCGCACCGGCCTCCCGTGCCCGGTCTGCGGCGACACCGTCCGCGAGGTCTCGTTCGCCGACAAGGCGTTCCAGTACTGCCCCACCTGCCAGACCGGCGGCAAACCCCTGGCGGACCGGAGGATGTCCAGGCTGCTGAAGTGACGTTTTCCTGCACCTCCGCTGCGGCTTCTTCACCAACCTGCTCCTCGACCCGACCACCCTCCAGGACGGCGTCCTCCGCACCGCCATGCCCCTCGACGCCCCATGCCGTGGGTGGCCCCGCACGACATCGCCACGACCCCGACGACCCTGGCGGCCTGGGCCCGACAACACCTCGCCGCCTCACGGTGACCGCTTCGGAGAAGTCGGTCAGGGCTTCTTCCGCAGCGCGTCGGGTTTGTGCACGGCGTCCTTGCCGGTCTTGTCGCTGCGCACCCGGTACTGCGGGTCGTCCTCGGACGCCCTCACGGTGCGGCCCGCGGCTTCGCCGTCCGAGGTGATCTCCTCGACCACCTCGCCCTGCACGCGGTGACCGTGGCTGGACCAGGAGACCTTGTCGCCTTTTTCCATCTTCCGAGTGTCGGCCGGACACCTCAGTCCCGCACGATGACCACTTCCAGCGTCCGGGGCCCGTGGACGCCTTCGACGCGGTTCAGCTCGATGTCGCTGGTGGCCGACGGGCCGCTGATGAACGTCAACGGGCGCACGGAGTCCAGGCGGGCCAAGGCTTCCGGGACGGTGGCCGCCACCTGGGACTCCCGCACCACGCACAGGTGGTAGTCCGGCAGCAGCGTCAGCACGCGGCGGCCTTGGGCCACGCCCGCGTCCAGGACGATCGTGCCCGTGTCGGCGATGCCCACGGCGCACGCGGTCAGCACGCCGTCCGCCCCGTCCAGTTCCTCGATGCTCAACGGCGGCGAGTCCGGCAGCCACGTCACCGACGGGACCAGCCACTCCGCGGGCAGGTCGGCCGGAACCACGATGCGGCGTGAGCCGAGCAGCGACGTCAACAGCGGCACCAGTTCGGCAGCCGAAACCTGGTGCACCACGGCGCGGTAGTCGGCGACTCGTTCGGCGAACAGGTCCAGTGAGCCCGGTCCGGTGCGGTGGTAGGCGCGGGGGACGGCCGCAGGGGTGGGGCGGTCGCCCAGTGCCGCTCGGATCCTGGCCAGGACCTCGGTGCGGGCGTCAGGCACGGTTCTCCTTCCACCAGGCGCGGAACGACTGCTTCGGGGGCACGGGCACGTCGCGGGACGACGTCCACGCCGCGCCGGGGCCCGGTAGGCGGGTGATGCGGCCGTTGCGGCTGATCAGCTTGGCGAACGTGGCCAGTTTCTGCGCGCGCTCGTACCTGCTGGGGGAGGCGAACACCCACGCGGCGGCGGCCATCGCGATCGACTCCGGGGTGCGGCCGCGCGCGTCGACCGACCTGGCCCGCAGGTGGGTCAACACCTCCGGGATGTTGATCCGGACCGGGCAGACCTCGTAGCAGGCGCCGCACAGCGAGGACGCGAACGGCAGCGACGCGGCCTGCTCGTCGTGCGGGTCGTTGACCAGTTGCGGGGTGAGGATCGCGCCGATCGGGCCGGGGTACACCGAGCCGTAGGACTCGCCGCCCGTGCGTTCGTAGACGGGGCACACGTTGAGGCAGGCCGAGCACCGGATGCAGCGCAGCGCCTGCCTGCCGACGGTGTCGGCGAGGGTGTCCGTGCGGCCGTTGTCCAGCAGCACCAGGTGGAACTGCTGCGGCCCGTCGCCGGGGGTCACGCCGGTCCACACCGAGGTGTACGGGTTCATCCGCTCGGCCGTCGACGAGCGCGGCAGCAGTTGCAGGAACACCTCCAGGTCGGACCACGTCGGCACGAGCTTCTCGATGCCCATCACGGTGATCAGGGTTTCCGGCAGGGTCAGGCACATGCGGCCGTTGCCCTCGGACTCCAGCACCACGATCGACCCGGTGTCGGCGACGGCGAAGTTCGCGCCCGAGATCGCCACACGAGCCGACAGGAACTTGCGCCGCAGGTGCGCCCGTGCGGCTTCGGCCAGGTCACGGGGTTCGTCGGTCAGGCCGTCCGGCACGTCCGGCATCTCGCGCTGGAAGATGTCGCGGATCTCCGAGCGGTTGCGGTGGATCGCGGGCACGAGGATGTGCGACGGCCGGTCGTGGCCCAGCTGCACGATCAGCTCGGCCAGGTCGGTCTCGATCGCCGTCACGCCACCGGCTTCGAGGGCCTCGTTGAGGCCGATCTCGGCGGTGGCCATCGACTTGACCTTGACGACCTCGTCGGCCCCGGTCTCGCGGACCAGCCGCAGCACGATCTCGTTCGCCTCGGCCGCGTCCCGCGCCCAGTGCACGACGCCGCCGCGCTCGGTGACGGACTTCTCCAGCCGCTCCAGGTAGACGTCGAGGTTGAGCAGCACCTCGTCCTTCAACGCCTCACCGGCCAGGCGCAGGTCCTCCCAGTCGGTCATCTCGTCCACGGCCGCCGCGCGCCGACCGCGGATCGTGCCCGTGGCCTTGCGCAGGTTGCTGCGGAGCTGCGTGTTCGCCAGCGCGGTCCGGGCGGCGTCCGGGAACTTCGGACTGCCCAGCCACGTCACCGGGTTTCGGGTGCCCACGGCTCCTCCTCGGTGCTCGCCAGGATCTCGGCCAGGTGCACCGGCCGCACGCCGGCGCGCAGCCGGGACAGCCCGCCGCCGATGTGCATGAGGCACGAGTTGTCGCCCGCGGTCAGCACCTCGGAGCCGGTGTCCAGCACGTGCCTCATCTTGTCCGACAGCATCGCCGTGGACGTGTCGGAGTTCTTCAGCGCGAACGTGCCGCCGAACCCGCAGCACGACTCGGCGTCGGGCAGCGCCACGAGGTCCAGCCCGCGCACGGCCCTGAGCAGCGACAACGGCTTGTCGCCGACACCGAGCATCCGCAGCGAGTGGCACGTCGGGTGGTAGGTGACGCGGTGCGGGAAGTACGCGCCGACGTCCGTCACGCCCAGCACGTCGACCAGGAACTCCGACAGCTCGTAGGTCTTCGCGGGCTTCGACCCGAGCTGCGGGTGGATGTCGCGGACCATCCCGGTGCACGACCCGGACGGGATCACGACGGCGTCGTAGTCCGCGAACGTCCGTTCGTACGCACCGGCGAGTCCGCGCGCGTGGTCCGGGTACCCGGTGTTGAAGTGCATCTGGCCGCAGCAGGTCTGCTCGAGCGGGAATTCCACCGAGCACCCGAGGCGCTCCAGCAGCGTCACGACGGCCCGCGGCGTGGCCGGGTACAGCGTGTCGGTCAGGCATGTTGCGAACAATGCGACCCTGGGCGACTTCTCGGCGACCTTCTGCACGACGCCACTCTTGCCGGTAAGACATCGGATGTCTACCCAATCCAGTGGACCGTACGGGCGTTGGGGACCTGAGGCCCTTGCCACGGCCTCCCCGACAGCAGAGCATGGTCCCCGTGGGTGACCTGTTGGCCGAGCGGACCGTGCTCGGCGTCATCGCGACGTTGGCCGTCCTCGGCCTGTTCGTGATGCTGTGCCGTGCTCGTCGCGTGAGCACCTCCGTGGAAGACGCCGTCATGGACATGCTGCACCGCATGTCGAAGGCGTCAGCCGACCTCCGCGAAGGGCTGACGCAGGAGGCAGCGGACAAGGCCACCCCGCACCTGCGGGAGATGCTCCGGTGCGTGGCCGTCGGCATCACCGACAACGAGGGCACGCTGCTGTCGTGGGACGGCGGGGCGAACGACCACTACGAGTTCCTCCAGGAGTACATCGCGCGGGCGATCAACCAGGGGCAGAAGGAGCACGTCGAGCACCGCAAGCTCGGCTGCGAGCTGCCCGGCCCGTGCTCGCTGCACAGCGCCGTGGTCGTGCCGCTGGTCGTGGAGAACGACGTGGCGGGGACGTTGATCGTGATCAGCGGCGTGGCGAACAAGCGGCAGATCCGGATGGCCGAGGAGACGGCCCGGTTCGTGTCGACGCAGCTGGAGCTGGAGGTCCTGCAGAAGTCCCGGCAGGCGTTGGCGCAGGCCGAGGTGAAGGCGCTGCGCGCGCAGATCTCCCCGCACTTCGTCTACAACGCGCTGAACACCATCTCGTCGCTGATCCGCACCGACCCGGCGCACGCACGCGAGCTGCTCCAGGAGTTCGCCGAGTTCACCCGGTACTCGTTCCGCACGGATGGCTTCTTCACGACGTTGGCCGACGAGCTGACGAACATCCACCGCTACCTGACCATCGAGCAGGCCCGGTACGGCCCGCGGCTGAACGTCCGCCTGCGGATCGCCCCCGAGGTGCTCCAGGTGGTCCTGCCGTTCCTGGTGCTCCAGCCGCTGGTGGAGAACGCGGTCCGGCACGGCATCGCGAAGAAGCCCGGCGGCGGCCTGCTGACGATCATCGCCGAGGACAACGGCGCGGAAGCGCTGATCAGCGTCGAGGACGACGGCGTCGGCATGGACCCGGACCGGCTGTTCGACGACCTGAAGGACGCCCACCAGACCGGTGCCCACGTGGGCCTGGGCAACATCAACGACCGCATGCGGGCCGTGTTCGGCGACGAGTACGCCCTGGTGGTCGAGACCGCGCCGGACGCGGGCATGAAGATCATCCTGAAGATCCCGAAGTACAGCCGCGGCGTGCGCACCAACCTCACCCTCGTGCAGCCGCCGATCGACGAGACGAACGAGCAGCCGGTCATCCGGGCCTAGCCCGCCGCTACCTGGCCGCCACGGCCAGCGTCGTCACCAGCATCACCGCGCACACGCACCAGAGGATCCACATCCAGTACACGCCCATGGGCGACGGTCCGTCCGGGTTGCGGCGGCCCTTCTCATCCCACCACTCGACGTAGCGTTCCAACCATCGGAGCGGGTTGAACGTCATGGGCGGCCTCGCCGGGGTTGCTCTGGGCCCTGATGCTAACCCGCGCGGACCTCACCCCGCCGCACGTAGGGTCGTGCCATGAGCAGCGTGACGGACAAGATTGCGGCGCGTCTTCCGAAGATCGTGGGCGATCGGGGGGAGCGGCCGCCGGTCGTGGCCGCGGTGCGGCTGCACGGCGTGATCACGCCGACGCCCACGCCGATGGCGCGCAACTCGATCAGCCTGCAGAACCTCGAGTCGGCGTTGACGCGCGCGTTCGACCACGAGCGGCTGGTGGCGGTCGCGCTGCTGATCAACTCACCCGGTGGGGCGCCGACGCAGTCCGCGCTGGTGGCCGAGCGGATCCGCGAGCTGGCGGACAAGAAGAAGGTGCCGGTGCTGGCGTTCTGCGAGGACCTGGCGGCGTCCGGCGGCTACTGGCTGGCCTGCGCCGGTGACGAGATCTACGCGCACGGCACGTCGATGGTCGGGTCGATCGGCGTGGTCAGCGCCGGGTTCGGCCTGAACGGGCTGCTGGAGAAGTACGGCGTGGACCGGCGGGTGTACACGGCGGGTGTGAACAAGGTGCGGCTCGACCCGTTCCAGGCCGAGAAGCCCGAGGACGTGGAGTGGTTGAAGTCCCTCCACACCCAGTTGCACGGCCAGTTCATCGACTGGGTGCGCGAACGGCGCGGCGCGAAGCTCACGGCGACCGACGACGAGCTGTTCACCGGCGAGGTGTGGACGGGCGTCCGGGCCGCCGAACTGGGGCTCGTGGACGGTGTCGGGACGCTGCGCGGGGTCGTGTCGAAGCGCTTCCCGGACGCCGAGATCGCCATCGCGGAGCCGAAGAAGAACCTGTTCGCGAAGCTCGGACTGGCAGGCGCGACCACCCGATCGGGGGACTTTGTGCTCGACGGTTTGGCGGCGCTGGAAGAACGTGCTCGCTGGTCCCGATTCGGATTGTGAGATCAAGGTTCCCCAACGGCCGGTCGGTGGCGTAGACACGACCCCTCGCGGATGGGCAAGATGCGCACACAGTGAGCATCCAAGACAACACCGGCCTCCTCGTCCTGGCGGTGGACGACGAGGCACCCGGTCTGAGCGAGATCAAGTTCCTGCTGGAGAGCAGCCCGCACATCCGCCGCGTGCTGACCGCCTTCGACGCGGCGGAGGCGCTGCGCATACTGCGCGGCGACTACGACGACGAGGTCATGCAGCGCTCGAAGGAGGGGCGGCCACCGGTGGACGCGGTCTTCGCGGACATCAACATGCCGGGGTTGAGCGGCACCGACCTGGCGCGCGTGCTCAACGCGTTCCGCGCTCCCCCCGCGCTGGTGTTCGTGACGGGCGTCGAGCACTCGGAGGCCGTGGTCGCGTTCGAGGTCGGCGCGCTGGACTTCGTCACGAAGCCCATCAACGACGACCGGGTGAACAAGGCCATCTCGCGCGTCGTCGACCGGGTCAACCAGACCCCGGTCGTCGCGCCGGAGAACCAGCCCGCGTACGTCGAGCCGACGGACGAGGAGGTCATCCCGGTCGAACTCGGCGGGACGATCAAGCTCGTCCCGCGGGCGACCGTCCGCTTCGTCGAGGCCCAGGGCGACTACGCCCGCCTGCACACGGCCGAGGGCAGCCACCTCGTCCGCATCCCGCTGGCGCAGCTCGAGGAACGCTGGGCCAACGCGGGCTTCGTCCGCATCCACCGCTCGTACCTGGTGGCGTTGCCGCTGGTCAGCGAACTGCGGATGACGTCGAACGGCTACGCCGTCGTGATCGGCAGCGGAGCCGACGCCAAGGAGCTGCCGGTCAGCCGACGGCACACCCGAGAGTTGAAGGAGCGCATCGTGCGCCCGCCCAAGAGCAGTTGGGGATGACCAGGAACGACATGGGGTCCGGTCCGCCCGGACAGCCGGACCAGCCGCAGCCGGGTGAGCGGGACGCCTGGTTGGAGGTTTCCGGGCGCAAGCAGCGGCGGCGGCGGGTCGTGCTGGCCGACAGCAAGGGCCGTGGTCGGGCGATGCGCACGATCATCGAGCTGGAGGAGCAGACCAGCGTCGGGGAGAAGCTGGTCCGCGACCTGATCAACCAGCAGTTGCGGACGGCGTTCCTGCTCGGTGGCGGCACGCTGCTGTTCCTGTGCGCGCTGCCCGCCCTGTTCCTGTGGGTTCCGGGGTTGTCGAACGTGCAGCTCGTGGGTATCCGGTTGCCGTGGATCGTCCTGGCGCTGCTGCCGTTCCCGCTGTTCTACGCCATCGGCTTCTGGTACCGCCGCGCCGCGGAGCGCCACGAGCGGGACTTCGTGAACATGGTCGACCGCTGACATGACCAAGGACCTGTGGAGCCTCTCCGGCGTCGTGGTCGTCGCGGTGGTGACGTTCCTGCTCGGCTACGTCGGTTCGCGCCGCGCCAACTCCACCCCGGACTTCCTGGTCGCCCGCCGGTCGGTGCCGTCGACCCGCAACGCCGCCGCCATCTCCGGCGAGTACCTGTCGGCCGCGTCGTTCCTCGGGGTCGCGGGTCTGGTGCTCAAGGACGGCATCGACGCCCTCTGGTACCCGATCGGCTTCACGGCCGGTTACCTGGCGCTGATGCTGTTCGTCGCCGCGCCGCTGCGCCGGTCCGGCGCGTACACGCTGCCGGACTTCGCCGAGGCCCGGTTGGGGTCGGCGGGGCTGCGGCACGTGTGCACGTTCTTCGTGGTCTGCATCGGCGTGCTGTACCTGGTGCCGCAGTTGCAGAGCGCCGGTCTGACGCTGAACACGATCACCGGTCTCCCCGCTTGGCTCGGGGGTGCGGTCGTCACGATCATCGTGGTGGTCAACGTGCTCGGCGGCGGGATGCGGGCGATCACGCTCGTGCAGGCGTTCCAGTACTGGGGCAAGCTGTTCGCCATCGCCGCGCCGACGTTCATCCTGTTCGCGGTGTTCCTCGGCGGGCCGAGCAACGGCGCGCAGGCGATCGACGACAACGGCGTGCTGCGGTTCCACCAGGACATCACGTTCACCACCGGCGACCCCGTGCGGATCCGGGTGTCCGAGCCGATCACGCTCGACGTGCGCGGGGTGGTCGACGGCACGGCCGTCGACGGTCCGGCGATCTGGAACAGGGGCGTGTACACGCTCGGCGCGGAGACCGTGCTGAGCGTCCGGGCGGGGAGCGCGGTCCCGGTCGTGGACGGCGTGCCGACGACGAACGAGTCGTGGCTGAAACCCCAGCAGAACGGGCTTTCCGGGCTGTTCGAGACGTATTCGCTGATCTTCGCGACGTTCCTCGGCACGATGGGCCTTCCGCACGTGCTGGTGCGGTTCTACACGAACCCGGACGGCACGGCGGCCCGCCGGACGGCGTTGCACGTGCTGTACCTGCTCGGCCTGTTCTACATCTTCCCGACGGTGCTGGGCGTGATCTCCCGCCAGTTCCTGCCGCAACTGCTGGTGACCGGCAAGACGGACGCGGCGGTGCTGATGCTGCCGAACACCGTGCTGCCCAACATCGGCGGCCAGATCCTCGGCGCGGTGGTGGCGGCGGGCGCGTTCGCCGCGTTCCTGTCGACGTCGTCGGGCCTGGTCGTGAGCGTGGCCGGGGTGGTGTCGACGGACATCCTGCCGGGCAAGGTGCGGGACTTCCGGTGGGCGACGGTGCTGACCGGCGCGGTGGCGATCGGGTTGGCGCTGATCCTGCCGCGCGGTGACGCGTCGCTGACGGTGGCGATGTCGTTCGCGCTGGCCGCGTCGACGTTCTGCCCGATGCTGGTGCTGGGGATCTGGTGGCGCGGGCTCACGTGGGTCGGCGCGATCTGCGGGCTGGTCGTCGGCGGCGGGCTGGTGATCATCGCCCAGGGCGTGACCGTGGCCAGCGGCTACACCGGCCACTGGGCGCCGTCGGTGGCGGCGCAGCCCGCGTTGATCACGGTGCCGATCGCGTTCCTCACGATGATCGTCGTCAGCAAGGGCACGCGGCGGCGGAAGCCGGAGGACGTGAACCAGATCCTGCTGCGCCTGCACGCCCCGGACCCGCTCGGTTTCATCCAGGACCGGGACGTGGCCCGATTCGGTTCCGTCGAGGAGAAGGCCCGCTTGGACGTGAAGCACCGCGGTTCCCGTTCCTGACAGCGGAGTGTCACGAAGGTCTCGAATGGGTTAAGGCTTGTGTATCGATCCGGTTAACGGTGTGGTTTGTCCGCTCAAGGGCAGTTCGTCTTGGCATCCGTACCGCTCATCGCATCACTCGACTGTTGAGCGCAATGCACCCATCAGGGTCTTACTGTGAGTATGCGCACGTCTCTACGGTGCACCGCGTACCTGAAGCACTCAGGAAGGCATTACGTGCCCGTCACGGTGCTGACACCTACGACACGGACGCGAGGAGGGGACTGTGAGCACGACTGAGCACCCCCCGGCAGGGTCGAATCCCATTGACGAACACAACTGGGCCGATGTTCAGGCCAGCCCTGATTTCGTCGAACTGCGTCGCAGGCTGCGCAGGTTCGTCTTCCCGATGGCGGGGCTGTTCCTGGTCTGGTACCTGGCCTACGTGCTGCTGGCGGACTACGCGCACGGCTTCATGGCGACCAAGGTCGTCGGGAACATCAACGTCGGGCTGATCTTCGGTCTCCTCCAGTTCGTGTCGACGTTCGCCATCACGACGCTGTACGTCAGCCACGCCAACAAGAAGCTCGACCCGCTGGCCGAGAAGCTCCGCAACGAACTCGAAGGGGGCCAGGCGTGAACAGCAACGCGGTGCTGAACATCAGCATCTTCGCCGTGTTCGTCGCGATCACCCTGGTGGTCGTCATCCGCGCCAGCCGCAATTCCAAGACGGCGGCCGACTACCTCGCCGCGGGCCGCGCTTTCACGGGCCCGCAGAACGGCATCGCGATCGCGGGTGACTACCTGTCCGCGGCCTCGTTCCTGGGGATCGCGGGGGCGATCGCGGTCAACGGCTACGACGGCTTCCTCTACTCCATCGGCTTCCTGGTCGCATGGCTCGTCGCGTTGCTGCTGGTGGCGGAACTGCTCCGCAACACCGGCAAGTACACGATGGGCGACGTGCTGGCGTTCCGCATGAGGCAGCGCCCGGTGCGCGCCGCGGCGGCGACCTCGACGATGGCCGTGTCGTTCTTCTACCTGCTGGCCCAGATGGCGGGCGCGGGTGGCCTCGTGGCCCTGCTGCTCGGCATCACCGGCAAGGGCGGCCAGGCGATCGTGATCGCCGTCGTCGGCGCGCTGATGATCGCGTACGTGCTCATCGGCGGCATGAAGGGCACGACCTGGGTGCAGATCATCAAGGCCGTGCTGCTGATCGCGGGCGCGCTCGTGATGACCGTCTGGGTGCTCAGCAAGTACAGCTTCAACCTCTCGACGCTGCTCGGCTCGGTGAAGGAGACCCTCCTCGCCCCCGGCCTGCAGTACGGCAAGACCGGCACCTCGAAGCTCGACTTCGTGTCGCTGGGCCTCGCGCTGGTGCTCGGCACCGCGGGTCTGCCGCACATCCTGATGCGCTTCTACACCGTGCCCACGGCGAAGGAAGCCCGGCGCTCGGTCGTGTGGGCGATCTGGCTGATCGGCGGGTTCTACCTGCTCACGCTGGTGCTGGGCTACGGAGCCGCGGCTCTCGTCGGCTCGGACAAGATCTCCAAGGCTCCCGGCGGCGTGAACTCCGCCGCGCCGCTGCTGGCCGAAGCGCTCGGCGGCCCGGTCCTGCTCGGCCTGATCGCGGCGGTCGCGTTCGCCACGATCCTCGCCGTGGTGGCCGGTCTGACGATCACCGCGTCGGCGTCGTTCGCCCACGACATCTACGCGAACATCATCAAGAAGGGCCAGGTCGAGGACAAGGAGGCCGAGGTCAAGGTCGCCCGTCGCACCGCGGTGGTCATCGGCATCGTGGCCATCCTCGGCGGCATCCTGGCGAACGGCCAGAACATCGCCTTCCTGGTGGCGCTCGCGTTCGCCGTGGCGGCTTCGGCGAACCTGCCGACGATCCTCTACTCGCTGTTCTGGAAGCGCTTCAACACGGCGGGTGCCCTCTGGAGCATCTACGGCGGTCTCGGCATCACGGTGCTGCTGATCGTGTTCTCGCCGGTCGTCTCCGGCAAGCCGGTCGCCGCGGCCACCGGCAAGAGCGCGTCGATGATCCAGGGCGTGGACTTCCACTGGTTCCCGCTGGACAACCCCGGCATCGTGTCGATTCCGCTCTCGTTCCTGCTCGGTTACCTCGGCACGGTCCTCTCGAAGGAGAAGGACCCGGCCAAGTACGCCGAGATGGAGGTGCGCGCCCTCACCGGCGTCGGCGCCGAGAAGGCGACCTCGCACTAGTCGCGCGACGGCCAGTCGCGAAAGCCCCCATCGGACGTGGTCCGGTGGGGGCTTTCGCGACTGCGGGATTCCGGCGCACCCCTCCCGACGCCGGACTCCTCCCCCCGAACCCCCTGGACCAGGATGTCGGGCGCACCTTCAAGAAATCTCAAAGCCGTGCAACCGCCGCGGGCCCAAGTGCGTAGGTGAGCCGTGCGACGCGACGACGAGTTCTCCCAGTTCTTCACGAGCCGGTTCGACCAGGCTCGTCGTTCGGCCTTCGCCCTGTGCGGCAACTGGTCGGAGGCGGAGGAGATCGCGCAGGAGGCGTTCGTCAAGGTCTACGCGAAGTGGCCGCGGATCCGCCGGGACAGCGCGGACGCCTACCTCCGCACGGTCATGACCAGGCTGTTCCTCGACGCCCGGCGACGCGTGCGGGGGAGGGAACGGTCGGTGGCCGAGCCGCCGGACGTCGCGTCCCACGACCCGATCACCCCGGAGCGGCACGGCCTCCTGCGCGCGTTGCAGGTCGTGCCGCCCCGGCAGCGGGCCGCGCTGGTGCTGCGGTTCGTGCACGACCTCTCGGTCGACCAGGCCGCCGAGGCGCTGGGCTGCTCGTCCGGGACCGTCAAGAGCCAGACCGCCCGCGGCCTGGAAGCGCTCCGCGCCGCCTACCTCCCCGTCGACACCTCGGAGCGTGCCTGATGTCGGACCTCGAACAGGAGTTGCGGGCGATGGCCGACCTGGCGCTCCCCCCGGCCACGACCGGGCTGGACGACGTGCTGCGCCGCGGCAGGCGACGGGTGTTCGCGCTGCGCGCCGGAGCCGCGGCGGGGGTTGTCGCGGTGATCGCCGGAGCGGGCTTCACGGTGTTGGCGCTGAGG
>Ga0247771_1000085_pt1 | contig 39217 bp, 31 predicted proteins | sample UWRJL197509C6_FD_179948 | JGI IMG/M metagenome (GOLD analysis project Ga0247771, IMG submission 179948) | Plant litter microbial communities from Arlington Agricultural Research Station in Wisconsin, United States - UWRJ-L197-509C-6 | ecosystem: Environmental > Terrestrial > Plant litter >... | reverse complement strand
GTTTGAGCAGATACCCGGACGTCGTCGTCACGATGGGGCTTTCGCCCGCCTGGGACGGTGTTTCCAACAGTTTGCGAAGATGTGAGATGTGGACGTGGATCCCAGCCATCGAACTGCGGGGTGGCCGGTCCAACCATATCTCGTAGATCAACTTCTCCGTCGACACAACCTGATCGTGCAGTATGATCAGGATCGCCAGTGCCACCTGCATCTTCTTCGCTGCGATGGCCTGCGCGCCGCGGTCGTCCACCACACGTAACGGACCCAGCATCTCGTAACGCAATATACCCCCAAGGAAGTTCCCGTCACGAACTCCGACTGACATCGCTGCTTCCGCCCGAGGCACGCCGGACCGGACACGGCGAGAGGAGGACGAAAACCGCTTTCACCACGACCCGCTACTCCTGCACCCAGGGCGAGTTCGATCGGAAATCAGAATGACCACAACGAGAAAACTAGCTCCACCACCCCCCAGCAAGATCGATCCTGGCCTCGCTTGCACGAAGCGCACATCCACGCCGTTGTGGTGTATCACAATTGAGTATGGCAGGACCTCACCACTCGCGCAACCGCGCTCGACAATCGAGAGACATAGTGAAAACGGTCAAACCAGACGCCCGCCGCAGATTTGCGCACACCGACCACCAGAGCATGAATCCGATAGCAAAAGGAATGCCTCGGTGTCGACCTCGCACACCCGCGCAAGATCGACACCGAGGCAATTAAAGCGATAACCGAAAAGAAAGCGCAACCCGAGGAACGGGGTAAATCCGCCACCATTCGAGTGACCGGGGATCAGCCGGTCGTCACGGAGGGCACATCCTCGAGGATCTCCGAGACCCCGATCGCCTCCAGCACCAGGCTGGACTCCGAGATCGTGGTCAGCTCGTCCGGGCGCTCCAGCATCCGCCAGGACCGCGTGCCGATCATCCCGACGTACGCGCCACCGGTACCGATCGCCACCACCGAGTGCTCGTCCTCCACCGGCTCCATGTCGTACTTGCCGGTCCAGTGCACCGTGCCGTCCGGGAACGTGTCCACGGCGCTCACGAGTTGCATGAGGCGCCCGTCCTCGGCGTGGGAGAACACCACCGCGAGGCCCTCGGTCGTGCCGACCAGCGTCCCGTCCGCGTCGTACAGCTCGTCGTGGAAGGTGACGCTGTGCCCCACCCCCGGCCGCTCCTCGTAGCGCACGGCCGTGTGGATGATCTCCCTGAGGTTCTCCAGTCGCACGACTCCTCCTCCGTTCGTGGTCAATAGCGGTGGAAACCGGCACCGGACTTGCGCCCCAGCGACCCGGCTTCGATCATGCGCAGCAGCAGTGGCGGCGGCGCGAAGTGCGGTTCGCGCCATTCCGCGTGCAGGGCTTCGGCTACGGCCCCCACCGTGTCCAGACCGATCAGGTCGACCAGGGCGAGCGGCCCCATCGGGTGCCCGCAGGCGACGGTCATGCCGCGGTCGATCTCCTCGGCGGTCGCCGTGCCCGCCTGCACCATCCGGACCGCGGCCAGCAGGTACGGCACCAGCAGGGCGTTGACCACGAAACCCGGCAGGTCGCGGGCGAGGACGACCTGCTTGCCGAGCACGTCCTCGACGAACGCCCTGGTTCGCCGGACGGTCTCGTCGGAGGTGCGCAGCGACGCGATCACCTCGACCAGCGGGATCACCCGCACCGGGTGGAACAGGTGCAGGCCGATGACCCGCTCCGGCAGCGCCGTGACCCGGCCTAGCCTCATGACCGGGATGGACGAGGTGGTGGAGGCGAGCACGGCATCCGGGTCTTCGACGACGCGGTCGAGCACCCGGAAGACCTCTTCCTTGGCTGCCAGCTCCTCCGGCACCGCCTCCAGCACGAACTGGTGGTCCCCCAGCGCTTTCAGGTCCGTCTCCCAGGAGATCCGGCTCACCGCGGCGTCCACTTCGGACCGGTCGAGCCCTCCCCTGGCGACCGCCCGGTCCCACGACTCGGCCAGCCGACGGCGCCCTCTGTCCACTCCGGACTCGTCCGCCGCGACGACCGACACGTCGAGGCCTGCGCGGGCGCACAGGTCCGCGAACCCGGAGCCCATCTGCCCGCAGCCGACCACGCCCACCCGCCGAACGGCGCTCACCGGACCTCGGTCCCGGCGGGAACGGCCCACCGGACCAGGCAGGCGCCCAGCGACATGCCGCCGCCGAACGCCGCGAGCAGCACGAGGTCACCGTCGGCCAGCACCCCGGTCCGCGAGGCGTCGTCCAGCGCGACGGCGACCGAGGCGCTGCCGATGTTGCCGTACCGCTCCAAGACCCGGTGCGTGCGGGCGCCCGCGAGCCCGCACCGGGCCACGAGGTCGTCGAGCAGCACGCCGTTGGCCTGGTGGGGGACGAAGCAGGCGACGTCGTCGACCGCCGTGCCCGAGCGGGCGAGCAGCTTGCCCAGCGCGGGAGGGACCTCGGCCATCACGAAGTCCCGCACACCGCGGCCGTTCATCGTGAAGAAGTGGCCCCCCGACTCGACCGTGGCGGTCGACACCGGTTCCCTGCTGCCGCCCGCCCGGACCTTGATGAGGTCCTGCGCGTCGCCGCGGGTCGCGAGGTCGACGTCGACGATCCCGTACCCGTCGGGGACCACGCCGACGACGGCCGCACCCGCACCGTCGCCGAGCAGCACGGAGGTGCGGCGGTCGGAGTAGTCCAAGATCCGGGAGTACAGGTCGGCAGCCACGACCAGCACGAGCGCTCCCGGATTGGCGAGCACCAGGCTGCGCGCCAACTCCACGCCGTACACGAAGCCCGCGCAGACCACGTTGATGTCGAAGCAGGCCGCCGAGTCGGCGCCGATCATCTGCTGCACCACGCAGGACGTCGGCGGCTGCGGGAAGTCGCCGGTCGACGTGGACACGATGAGGAAGTCGATCCGGGCGGCGGACACGCCCGCCTGGGCCAGCGCGGCGGAGGCCGCCTTCGCGGCGAGGTCCGAAGTGGCCTCGTCGGGCGCGGCGTACCGCCTGCCGAGGATCGCCGTCTTGCGAGCGATCCACTCGGGAGTGGCGTCCGGGACCATCTCGGCGACGTCCTCGTTGGTCACGACGCGCTCGGGCAGGTAGGAGCCGGTGCCGAGGAACCCCACGGCGGGCGCGCTCACGTCGTCGCCCCAGCTCGGTCGAGCAGCGGGGTCAGCCGCTCCTCACCGATCGCACGCCGGGCGGCAGGGTCGGTGACCCCGAGCCCCGTCCGGGGCGCCAGGCAGAGCACGGCGACCTTGCCGATGGTGCGGTTGGTCTGCACCCGGCGGCACGCCTCGCCGATGTCGTCCAGCCGGTGGACCTCGGAGGTGGTGGGCACGATCCGGCCGGACTCGATCAGCCGGGTGCAGTCCCACGCCTCCCCGAGGTTGGCCACGTGGCTGCCCACGACCCGCTTCAGCTTCATCCAGAGGTAGCGGTTGTCGTACACGTGCTGGTAGCCGCTGCTCGACCCGCAGGTGACCACGACGCCGCCGCGCCGCACGACGAACACCGAGATCCCGAACGTCGCGCGGCCGACGTGCTCGAACACGATGTCCGGGTCACGTCCGGCGCGGGCGCGGATGATCGACCCGAGCCGCTTCCCGATCTCGATCCCCCGCGCGGGGTCGTCACCGGGATCGCCGGTCAACCCGATCTCCTGCCGGGTGACGACGATGTCACAGCCCAGGCGTCGCACGGCGTCGGCCTTGGCCTCGCTGCTCACGACGCCGACCGGGATCCCGCCGCCGTTCTTGACGAACTGCACGGCGTACCCGCCCAGACCGCCCGCGGCGCCCCAGACGAGCACCACGTCGCCCTGCTTCATCCGGGCGCCGCGCTCGCCGACGAGCATCCGGTAGGCCGTGCCCGCGCACAGGGTGGTGGACGCGGCCTCCTCCCACGTCAGCGGCGCGGGTTTGGGGATGAGCTGGCTGGCGCGCACCACCGCGTAGTGGGCGAGGCCGCCGAAGTTGGTCTCGAAACCCCAGGCCCGCTGCTCTTCGCCGAGCATTCCGTCGGCGTGCGTCGCGGCTTCCTGGTCGTCCACGTACGCCGGGCTCACGACCACGTGGTCGCCGATCTTCCACCGGCGCACCCCGGTCCCGACCCGCGCCACGACCCCGGAGGCGTCCGAGCCGACCACCTGGTGCGGCAGGTCGTGCCTGCTCTCCCACCCGCCCTGCGCGCCGAACCGGCGGAGGAACCGGAAGGTCGACACCGGTTCGAACATCGCCGACCAGACGGTGTTGTAGTTGACCGACGACGCCATCACGGCCAGCAAGACCTCGTCCGGGGCCAGTTCGGGCATGGGCACCCGACCGACCCGGAGCGACTTCCGGACGTCCTTGTCGTCGACGCCGCGGAACATCTCGGCGTCCTCGACGCGGAGATGGGCGGCGAGGTAGTCGTCCGGCACCGGCAGCCGGCTGATCTCCTCCGGCGGTGCCCCACCCACCAGGGCATCACTCAACGGGCCCACGGTCACCCCTCAACTTGCACTCTGCTGCTCCGGACAAGGCCTTGTCCGACCGTAGGAACGGGCTCTTACAGCAGGCTTAAACGGCTGACCACGCCGGTGGGACCGCGGGCTTCACACCGTGATGACGACCTTCGAGCGGGCGTGTTCGATCTCCACGTGGCGGATGGCGTCGGCCGCGTCCGCGAGGGGGTAGGTGCGCTCGATGACGGGGGTGACCTTGCCGGAGTCGAGGAGTTCGGCGAGCGCCGCCAGGTTCTCCGGGCTGTTCACCGCGGTGAGGGCGAGGACGCGCTGGCTCACGAACGGCTTCAGCACCACGGACCTGAGCAGCAGGGCGATCGGCCCCAGCAACGACCCACCCTCGGACACTCCGCCACCCGCGAGGACCAGCGTGCCCGCGGGGGTGAGCGCGCGGCGGTGGTCCGCGAGCGAGCGGTTGGCCACGAAGTCGAGGACGGCGTCGTAGCGGTGGCCGGTGCGGGCGAAGTCGTCGGTCCGGTAGTCGACGACGTGGTCCGCGCCCAAGCCGCGGACGAGGTCGACGTTGCGGGTGCCGCAGACGGCCGTCACCTCCGCGCCGTAGGCCTTGGCGATCTGCACGGCGAACGTGCCGACCCCACCGGACGCGCCGTTGACCAGCACCTTCTGCCCCGGTTGGACCTGGGCGAGGTCGCGCACGGCGATGAGGGCGGTGTTGCCCGCCAGCGGCACGGCGGCGGCCTGCTCGAACGTCAGGTTCTTCGGCTTCGCGCCGACCGAGGTCTCCGCGACGGCCACGTACTCGGCGAACGTGCCGTCGACCTCGCCGTAGACCTCGTCACCCACCGTGAACCTGGTGACGCCGTCGCCGACGGCCTCGACTACACCGGCGTAGTCCCGGCCGCGAATGGCCTTCTTCGGCCTGCTCAAGCCCATCACCAACCGGGCGAGGTAGGGGTCGCCGCGCATGAAGTGCCAGTCGTAGGCGTTGACCGCGGCGGCGCGCACCCGCACCAGGACCTCACCGGGGCCCGCGACCGGCGTGGGGACGTCCTTGAACTCCAGGACGTCCGCGGAGCCGTACCTGTCCTGCACGATCGCCTTCACCCGGCACCTCCTCGACTACCGACGACGGTGGCAGGCGGAGGGTGTCGGCACATCCGGAACGCCCCCTAGGTGAGGACTTCGGGGTTCCGCAGAAAAAATCTTGGAAAATTTCCGCCGCTGACTCTGCGTGACATAACCGCAGCTCAGAGGCCCAGATCGGGACCTTCGGCCAGCGTGTCGGGCTTGACAGGGCCTCCGGGAAACCCCTTCGGCCGATCGCCGAGCCGTTTTTTGTCGGTGCTCACCGGCACCATCTCGAACAGGTGTTCGTTTTGGTGTTGGCGAGCCGAGAGGAGCGTGCGATGCGGGTGAGGCTAGATCCCAGGCAGTGGCCCGGCCGTGTCATCCCCGAGACCGATTCCGAGATCGACACGGCTGTCGAAGCCGTGTGCTTGCGGGCGAGCTGGACCGACGCGGATCGTCGGCTGGCGCGCGCGGTGCTGGAGCCGTGGTTCCGCGACGGCTGGCCGGTCGACGCCGTGCTCACGGCCGTGGACCACCGGCCGGACGGGTCGTGGCAGGGCCGCCCCCGCGGCCGCGACCAGGAGGCGCACGAGTTCCTGCGGGCGCGGCTGCGCACGTGGTCCGGCGCGGGCGGGCAGCGGGCGAAGCCGCCGGTGCCGGGCGTGCCGCTGGGCCAGTGGTGGCGGGTGAACCGGCGCAACGCGCGGCTGACCGAGCGGCGCGCGCCAGTGCCGCTCGGGCCCGCGGGCGAGCAGGCCCGCGAGGAGACGATGGCGCGGGCTCGGGCCCACCTGGCCGATCCGGTGGAGCGGTCGCGCGCCAAGGCGCGGCGGTGGCGCGAGGCGCTGGACACGCTGCTCGTGCCGGGCAAGGCGACACCGACGTTCGAGGACTCGCGGCGGCTGCTGGTCGACCGGGTCGTGCCGCGCACGGTGTGCGCGCACTGCGGGTCGGGGCAGGTGGTGATCCGCCGAGCGGCGTGAGGTTGACGGATGCCGTGCCGTGGTACCCCCCTCCTCCCAGGACAGGAGGGTGCGGCCATGGCTCGGGCGATCTGGAGCGGTGCGATCAGCTTCGGGCTGGTCACGATCCCGGTGGCGCTCTACAGCGCCACCCACGACCACACCGTGCACTTCAACCAGTTCGAGCGGGGCACGTCCGACCGCATCCGCTACCAGCGGATCAACGAGCGGACCGGTGAGGAAGTCGACTACTCCGACGTCGTGAAGGGGCACGACGTCGGCGGCGGCGAGTACGTCGTGGTCGAGCAGGAGGAGCTGGACGACATCGCGCCGGGCCGGTCCCGCACGATCGACATCGACACGTTCGTCGACCTGGCCGACATCGACCCCGTCCACTTCCAGAAGAGCTACTGGCTGGGCCCGGCCAAGGCGGAGTACGCGCGCCCGTACCGCCTGCTGGTGAAGGCGATGGCGAAGACCGGCAAGGCGGGCATCGCGACGTTCGTGATGCGCGGCAAGCAGTACCTGACCGCCCTCCACGCCGACGGCGACCTGCTGGCGCTGGAGACCCTGTTCTTCGCCGACGAGATCCGCGACCCCGCCGACGTGCTCGACAAGCTGCCCGGCGGCGACCGCGCCAAACCCCGCGAGGTGGCCATGGCGACGGCGCTGATCGAGTCGATGAGCGGCCCGTGGCGCCCGGAGGACTTCCACGACACGTACACGGCGAAGGTCGAGAAGCTCGTCCGCCGCAAGCAGGCGGGCAAGAAGACCATCACCGCCGAGGAACCCCCGGACCCCACCGAGGTGGTCGACCTCATGGAAGCCCTGCGCCGCAGCGTGGAAGGCACCCGCAAGAAGACCCGCTCGACGGACCTGTCCGACCTGTCCAAAGCGGACCTGACCAAACGCGCCCGCCAACTCGGCGTGAAGGGCCGCTCCAAGATGACCCGAGCGGCCCTGGAAAAGGCCATCCACAAGGCATCCTGACCCACCCGACCGCCGAGGCTCACCAAGTCACCCCAGCCGGCGAGCCGCCGCGATCAGACCTCCGCAAGAGTTGCCGGACGTCCTCCGTCGTTCCTTGCCCAAGTGAGACCTTCACTGGAGGTCAGAGCCCACCCAGTCGGGCCGGACTCGGTCTCCAGCCGACTGTCCCGGCACATCTTCGGGCCGATTCCCCACTCTTGGCGGGAATTGCCGAACCGTGGTCCGCTTGGCTGCCTTGGCGCATCCTCTGCGAGGCATCTCCACCTTCGCGCCATGCCGTTCCGGCCTTTCCGGCTGGCCTCGCCGACTCGTGACTTCGCGAAGTCCTGCGCCGGCGCTCCCCCAACCTCCAATCGGGCACGGCTCCCAGGGGTCCCCCGGTCGTGAAGGCCCCCCGAAAAGAACGCTACCGGTGGGGTACGACAAAAACGGGGGGTCGAGGGTTGTGTAGACGGTTTTGGTTCTCTGCCAACGGTTTGCGGGGCGATCGATCGCCGAGCGGAAGTGGTGGACCACCGGGGGCAGAGGTATGGGTCCACAGGTTTAGACCACAGGGGTTGGCGTGCGGCTTGACTTGGCGAGTGGGGCGTCGGAATATGAGAGCGCTCCCACGATCAGGCGTGTGTGGAGTCGTGGTGTCCAGCGGCGTCGGGGGTCGGTGGGCTCCGCAGTTCAGCGGTGTGGTGCCGTTCGTCTGAGACGCTCGTGCGGGTGTTCGCCGCCGCACCGGCGGAGGTCCGTGCGAGTTCCGTGTGCGCCCCACCGAGGGGGTGGGGCGCACACGGGGTAACTCCACCCGTCAGGTGAGTTTCGCGGGGACGTTGTACGCCTCGACCTGGAGCCGAGGACGGTTGACCGTGCGGCGTGGGATGACCGTCACGGTGCGGCTTTCGCCTGGGAGCAGCCAGAAGTAGTTGTCGCCGTACAACGTCGGCAGGACGCGGTCGGTGCCGTTGTTCTCCCTCAGCGACAGGCGGATCATCGGGGCGACGGTCTTGCCCGTGTTGCGGATGGTGGCGGTGTAGCCGTCCTTGCCCGCCGAGCGCACGGTCGTGCTGAGCTGGGTCTTGGCGAGTTGGTTGAGGCCGCGCATGGCGGTGTCGGTGCGGTAGCGCCAGTACGTGTTCTCCGAGATCACCGACCCCTTCGCGTCGGTCATCGTGAGGCGCAGCAGGTGCAGGGCGGGCAGGTCGTCGCCGAACGGGACGGTGAAGGCCTTCGTGGTCGACGACGCCGCCACGTCGAGCTTCTGCTGAGCGGGCGTGCCGATCTCCTTGCCGTCCAGGCCGTGGAGCTTGGCGTTCACGGTCACGCCCGCCATCGCGGTCGGCGTGTGGTTGACCGCGATCACCTGCCACGTCGACAGGTCCGCCTGGACGTGGCGGGACTCGCAGCCCTTGCGGGAGCCGTAGTAGCTGCCGTTGACGTCGAGGTCGTAGTCGTAGGTCTGCCACACGGTGCTGTGCCACGCGGGGTGCGACATCCAGAGCAGCACGCCGGTGGCGTCGTTCCACAGCTTGGCGTTCCACGCCTCGAAGATGGCGCGCATGCTCTCGTAGTTCACGAACTGCGCCTTGCGGCAGAACTCGGCCAGGCTGGTCGACGGGGCGAGGCGGGCGTCGATCGCGGCGAGGTAGCCCTGCGGCGACTGGTTGCCGTTGGTGGACCAGTCGTGCATGAACCACGCGGTGTCGACGGGCCAACCGGGGTTGCCCTCGCCGACGAGGTTGCGCATGCTCTCGACCACGGACACGGTCGGCAGGCCGATCTCGCTCCAGAACCCCGCTTTGCCGCCGGTGGCCTCGCCGGTGAAGTACTGGCGCGGGTCGAGCCAGCGGTACGGGCCGTCGCCGGTGATGACGCCGCCCGCCGAGTTACCCTGGTACAGCGTGTCGGTGTTCGTCGTGACGATCTCGCGCAGCGCCCGGTCGATGTCGGCGGGCGGATTGCCCTCGTTGCAGCCGAACCAGACCGTGACGCACGCGTGCGAGCGGTAGCGCAGCACGGTGTCCTTCGCCTGCGCGAGGTAGACCTCGTGGTTGCCGGGGTCGGCCGACCAGCCGTCCCAGAACTCGTTCCACAGCAGGATCCCGTGCTTGTCGCACGCCGCGAACAGCTCCTCGCGGTAGGACGACCCGACCCAGTTGCGGATCATGGTGAAGTTCATGTCCCGGTGCATCGCGACGACGTTGTCCACCCGCGCCTCGGGCATCCGGCGCAGCAGCTCGTCCCAGCCCCAGCTGCCGCCGCGGATGAACACCTTCACCCCGTTGACGATGATCGCCAGCGGCTTCGGGGAGTTGTCGACCGACACCACGTCGGTCCACTGCTGCCCGTCCTGCGACACCTGGACCTTGAAGTCCTTGGCGTAGGCCGTTTCCCACAACAGGAAGAGCCGGTCGAACGCGACGGCGGAGCCCAAGTCGACCTGGATCCACTGGTTGTCCTCGTAGACGGAGGCCCACCGGGTCTTGGGGTCGCCGTCCACGGCGTTGCCCGGCGCGCCCCAGTCAGCGTCCTGCGAGGACGCGGTCGCGGTCTTGCCCCGTGCCAGGTCCGTGCCGGGGGAAGCGCTGTCGACGACCGACAGCGAGAACAGCGAGATGCCCCAGCTGGTCGCGCGCTTGCCCGTCTGCACGCGGAGGAACTTGGCCGTCTGCCGGGGGAAGTTCACGGTCTGCGGGGCCGCGCCGTCCTCGTGGACGATCGGCAGGTCGAACTCGTACCCGAGCTGCCGGATGCCGATCTTGATCGTGCGGCGGTCGCTGACGGCCCTGCCGATCTCGGCGGTCAGCGTCAGGTCGTGCAGGGTGGGGTCGCCGTACCCGTTGGGCCACCACAGCTTCGGCTTCGACAGCTTCAGCTGGGCGAACTCCGAGGGCGCGAACACGACGTCCGCCTGCTGGCCGGCCGCGACGGTGACGGTCTTCGCCACGGTCACCCCGCTGAACGCCGCCGTGACCTTCACGCTCTGGGAGGTGGTGGCGGCGTTGCGGACGGGCACCGTGATGGTGACCTCGGCGCTGGAGGTGTCGGGCAGCTTCGGCAGCTTCGAGTCGATCCGGGCGTCGCCGAGCACCGCGTCACCGGTCGACCGCAGCCGCACGTGGTTCCAGATGCCGGAGGCGCGGTCGCGCACGGCGGGCATCCAGTCCCAGCCGGAGACGGCGAGGTAGGTCGGCGAGTTCTTGAACATGGTGCTGTTCGCGCTCACCCACGACTGGCCCGCCGGGCCCTTGTCGCCGGGGCTGCCGGGGAACGGCATGGGGCTGATCCCGACCGCGAGCGCCTGGTCGCCGGACTTGCGCAGCACGGCGGTCACGTCGAGCGACGTGCGGCCGAACGGGTGGGTGAGCGTGCCGACGTTCGTGCCGTTGAGCCAGATGTCGGCCTTGTGGTTCACGCCGTCGAACTCCAGCCACACCCGCCTGCCCGCGCCGGTGTCGAGCTTGCGCGGCACGGCGAACGAGCGCCGGTACCACCACGAGTGCCGCGACAGCGCCTCCGGGACGTGCAGGTTGTTCAGGCCCTTGACCGGGTCCGGTAGCTGGCCCTGCTCGACCAGCGACGCGAGGACCGTGCCGGGCACGGTCGCGGGCAGCCACGAGCGGGTGTCCACGGTCGGCCCGGACAGCACCGCGCCGTCGGAGCTGGGGGCCCAGTCGTCCATCGTGAGGACCCAGCCGGACTCCAGCGGCACGGTCCCGTCGGCCGCGACTTCCAGCGCGGGCGGGGTGTCCCGCTGCCGGACCGGCCACGTGGTCCAGCCGCGCGCGGCCGGACGGTTGTCCTTGCTGGTGCCGTACACCTGGAAACCGTTGAGGCCCAACGGGTTGGTCGTGGAGCGGCGGGACGCCGAGAACCGCACCCAGCGGGCGGTGACGGCGGGGTCCAGCGGGATGGTGAGCACGCCGCCCGCACCGGAGTCGGTGCCGTAGACCGTGCGCCACGACTTGCCGTCGGTGGAGACGTCGAGCTGGAGCACCACGGCGTAGCTGGACTGGATCTCCGCGCCGGTGGTGTTGTCGCGGGCCCCGTTGGCGTCGAACGCCTGGTCTCCTGGCTGCGCCTCGAAGGTCAGCACCACGGAGCTGACCTGGCAGCGGCCCTGGAGGTCGACGATCATCCACTGCGAGTCGCCCTGCGCGGCCCGCCACCCCGAGCCCTTCACGCCGACCTGCGCCAAGCCGTCGACGGCGAACTCGGCGGGCGTGGCCGCGTAGTCGGTGGACGACACCTGGACCGGCCGGAACAGGGCCAGGTCCGTCGTGCCCTTCGGTCCCTTGCCCAGAGGGTCAAGCTCTGTCACGGGGGCCGCCGACGCGGTGCCGGGCAGCACCGCCGCGAGCCCGAACCCGGCCAGCAGACCCGTGCCCGCGGTCAACACGAAACGCCGGGACACGCCGTTGAGGTCCTGCGCCATGGAAGCTCCGATCTCGACAAGACAGGCGTCCGCCGATCCGGGTCTCCCCCGCGAGTCGACGACGACTGACAACGTTGCCATGGAGCTTCGGCCGTGGGTAAACGAACGTCAAGGAGTCGAGGAGGACAAAAATTCGGACAATAAATAGTTTCCAACTCAGCCCCCGAGCCCCCCTCCGTCCCAGGTTCTGACCTGAAACGGTCCAGCGGACCCCTGATTCGCCAGAAGACGAACCGGGCGCGTGCGGCGGGCGACCGGGCATCCGGCACGCTCACCGGCCCTCACGCTGACAAGGTTGTCATCGCTCTCCGACGCCAAGTCGATACCGTGGTCGGATACCGACCTGAATACGACTTGGGGGGAACCATGCCGTGGGAAACGAGCGCCATCGGACGAGGGGTGCGCGGCGGCGAGGTGAGCGCGGTCGACGTCGTCGAGGCGCACCTGGCGCGGATCGCCGAGATGAACCCGGTGGTCAACGCCCTGGGCGAGGTGTTCGCCGAGGACGCCCTGGCGCAGGCTCGGGAGGTCGACCGGCGTGGGGATGAGGCCGGGCCGTTGGCGGGTGTGCCGTTCTCGGTCAAGGACAACCTCGACGTGGCCGGGAAGGCCACGACGCACGGGCTGCGCCGGTTCCGCGAGCACGTCCGCCCGGTCGACGCTCCCCCGGTCGCGCGCCTGCGGGCGGCGGGCGCGATCCCGATCGGACACGCGAACCTGCCGACGCTGACCGTGCGCGGGATGCACACGGCCAGCGAGCTGCACGGCCACACGGTGAACCCGTGGGACCACGGCAAGACGCCCGGCGGTTCCAGCGGCGGCGACGCGGTCGCGGTGGCCACCGACATGGCCGTCCTGGGGCTGGGCAACGACTCCGGCGGGTCGCTGCGCATCCCGGCGGCGTTCACCGGGGTGTGCGGGCTCAAGCCGTCGACCGGGCGGTACGCGGCCGACCACCGGCTCGGCCCGGACGACCCCTCGTTCGCCGCGCAGGTGATCCCGGTCGACGGGCCGCTGGCGCGCACGGTCGCCGAACTCCGGGTGGTGCACGAGGTGCTCGCGGGCGCGGACGTCCGTGACCCGCGCGCGGTGCCGGTGCCGCTCACCGGCCCGCCCGTGCCGCGTCGGGTGGGCCTGGTGGTCGATCCCGGCGGCCGCGGCGTCGACCCCGCGGTGCGGGCGGCGCTGGAGGAAGCGGCGACCACGTTGTCCGACCACGGCTACGACGTGGAGGAGGTCGTGCCGCCGCGGATGGCCGACGCGCTGGACGCGTACTCCGGCTTGATCCTCACCGAGTTCTCGCGCACGTGGCCCGCCGTGCGCGACCTGCTCGGCCCGGAGGCGAGCCGCTACCTGGAGCTGTCGATGCGCAGGCGGGAGCCGACGGACCTGGCCGGGTACCTGGCGCTGACCGGCGTGCTGCTGGGGATCCGGCGGGCGTGGGGCGAGTTCCTGGACGACCGGCCGCTGCTGCTCGGGCCGGTCAGCACCGTGCCGTCGTTCGAGCCGGACCAGGAGTCGCGCGACGCGGAGGAGTTCGACCGCTACACGCACGCGATCTCGCTGTGCTCGGTGAGCAGCCTGGTCGGCGTGCCCGCGGTCGCCGTGCCGACGGGACTGGTCGACGGGTTCCCGATCGGCGTGCAGCTCATCGGGCGGATGTACCGCGAGGACACGTGCCTGGACGCGGCGGAACTGCTGGAGCGCACGCTCGCGCCGTGACCCGAGCGCCGGCCGGAAGGTGGAGCCTTCCGGCCGGCGTGCCCATGCCGGGTGGGGGGACCACCCGGCAGTGGCCGCTACCGGGGCAGGTACGCCCGGTTGGCCTTGGAGAACTCGAAACCGTTGAACTTGTCCCAGTTGACCGACCACGTCATGAGACCGCGCAGGTTCGGGTACACGCCCTTCGGCTTGTAGGAGCCGCAGTTGGTGCCCTTCATCAGGCAGTCCAGCGCGGTGTGGGTGTCGGCGACGGAGGTGAAGCCGCCGCCCGCGTTGACGCTCGCGGGCAGGCCGATGGCGACCTGGTCCTGCCGCAGGCCGGGGAAGAACCTGGTCGTGTCGCCGCGGACCGGGAAGCCCGCGAGGACCATGTCGGTCATGGCGACGTGGAAGTCCGCGCCACCCATGAAGTGGTACTGGTTGTCCAGGCCCGTGACGGGGCCGGAGTTGTAGTCCTGGACGTGCAGCAGGGTCAGCGAGTCGCGCAGGGCGTGGATGACCGGCAGGTACGCGCCGGTGCGGCTGTCGGCGCCGCCCTGCCCGCCGTAGAACTGGTAGCCCACCTGCACGAAGAACGTCTCGGGCGCCATCGTGAGCACGAACTTGGTGCCGTAGCGGGACTTCAGCGACTTCAGCGCGGAGATCAGGTTCACGATCACCGGCGTGGTCGGGCTGCGGAAGTCGGTGTCACCGGAGTCCAGCGACAGCGAGTGGCCCTCGAAGTCGATGTCGATGCCGTCCAGGCCGTACTTGTCGATGATCGCGGAGGCGGAGCTGACGAACGCGTCGCGCGCGGCCGTGGTGGCGAGCTGGACCTGGCCGTTGGCGCCGCCGACGGAGATCAGGACCTTCTTGCCCGCGGCCTGCTTAGCGCGGATGCCCGCGATGAACTCGGCCTCGGACTCGACGTTCGGGCACTCCGCGACCGGGCACTGGCTGAACCTCAGCTGGCCGGAGGTCGCCGACGTCGGCTCGGCGAAGGACAGGTTGATGATGTCCCAGTCGTCGGAGACGTCCTTCATCCGGATGTAGCCGGACCCGTTGGCGAAGCTGGCGTGCAGGTAACCGACGAGCACCCGCTTGGGCAGGCCGGTCACCGGCGGCTGCGACGTGGTCGTGGTGGTCGTCGTCGTGGTCGTTGTCGTCGTCGTGGTGGTCGTGGAACTGGTGGTGGTCGGCGGGGTCGTGCCGCCGGTGCAGGCCGCGCCGTTGATCTTGCAGTTGGCGGGGCTCGCGGTGCCCGAGGCGTTGAAGCCGAACGTGACCGTGGCGCCGGGCGCGACGGTGCCGTTGTAGTCGCGGTTGGTGAACGTGTAGTGACCGGAGGCGTTGGTCTGCAACGAGTCCCAGTACGCGCCGACGGTCGTGCCGGAGGGCAGGTCGAACTCGACCTTCCAGCTCGTCACCGCCGTGCTGGTGTCGTTCTTGACGGCGAACTGGGCGGTGTACCCGGTCTCCCAGCTCGACGTCTTGGTGAAGGTGGCCGTGACACCCGCGGCGTAGGCGGGCGCGAGGCTCACCAGCACCGCGCCGAGCGTCAACGTCACCACCGCCGCCACCTTGGCGGCCAGCACTCGTGACATTCGTCCTCCTAGTGGTGGCGGCCTCCAGGTGGTCCTGCCGGAATTGGACTAGACCATCCACCACCTGTCAAGGTTCGGGGCCGAAACGCCTCCCGACGAACATCCGATGTATAGGGTGCGGAGGTGCAGATCCCGTGGCGTGCCGCACCCCGAGCCGCGCTGTCGAACCCGCTGACCCTGCTGGTCAGCGTGGTGACGGCGCTGCTGCTGAGCTTCGTGGTGGCCGCCGCCGTGCTGCACTCCTCCGCCTCCGGCAGCGCCGCCGTCGCCTACCAGGAGGACCGGCTCTGCGACCAGCTGCTGCATCCGGGCCTGGACGCGAAGGGCGGCGTGCGCCCCGAGCTGGCCACGCCCGCGATCACCGCCATCAAGGCCGAGGCGGGGTCCCAACCCGTGCTCGCCGCCGGCTACACCGCCATCGTGCGCGCGGACTTCGGCGGCAAGCCGACGTTCGCCAAGTTCGGCTACCGCGAGGGGGCGTTCGACCACGTCCAGGTCCTCGAAGGCGGCTCGCGCGACGGCCTGTGGGTCCCGCGCAGCGTCGCCGACACCACGGACCTGCGGCTGGGCGAGCGCGGGATGGGCGGGCGGCTGCCCCCGGTGACCGCGATCTACGCCGACGTCGGCGACCCGATCGACCAGTGGTGGTGCACCGAGCGCCAGCAGGTCATCCCGAACAAGATCGTCCGCAAGGACGTCACCAGCGCCGTGGTGTGGCTGCCCAGCCAGGCCGCGTTCGACGCCCTGCCGCCGGAGGTCACCGGGCAGGGGCTGGCGATGTCGGTCCGCTTCCCGGTCGACCGGCCGCGCACCGCGAGCGAGGCCGAGACCCTGCTGGCGGACGGCAACGCGCTGCTGGACCGGATCGACGCCAAGACCTCCTCGATCACGTGGCGGCACAACGTCGTGCTGCCCCTGCCCGTGGAGAACGCGCGCGACACGGCGGGCAACGTGCGCGCGGCGATCCTGCCGCTGACCCTCATCAGCCTGCTGATCGGCCTCGCGGGCGTCGGCACCGTCACCACGGGCTGGGCGCAGCGCCGCCAGACCGAGCTGCGGATGCTGTGGTGCCGCGGCTCCGGGCCGTGGGCGCTCGGCGGACGGGCGGTGCTGGAACTGGGGCTGCCGCTGCTGCTGGGCGGCCTCGCGGGGCTCGGCACGGCCCGGCTGCTGCTGCCCGTCTACGCGCCGTCGACCGCGCTCGAACCCGGCGCTCTGCCCCTCGCGGCGCTCGCCGTCGCCTGCGTGGTCGCCGCGAGCCTCGCCGTCACGGTCGTCGTGGCCGCGCTCCGCGTCCACCGGATGTTCCAGGCGCCGGTCGTGAACGGCAAGGCGCGCAAGGTGTTCGCCGCGATCCCGTGGGAACTCGCGACCGCCGCGCTGGCGTTCCTCGCCTGGCAACGACTCCGCGAGGGCGGCCTGTCCTCGCCGGTGAAGATCGGCGGCCTGCCCCGGATCGACGCCGCCGCGCTCGCGTTCCCGCTGCTGGTCGTGCTGACCACGGCGCTGCTCGCGGCCAGGGTGCTGCGGGTGCTGCTGCGGCTGTCGCACCGCACGTCGCTGTGGCACCGGCCCGCCGCGCAGATCGCGATCCGCAGGCTCGCCGCGAGCGCGGGACCGGTGACCGGCGTGCTGCTCGTCGGGGTGCTGGCGATCGGCACGATGGCCGTCGGCTCCAGCATCTCCAGCGCGCAGAAGACGTCGCTGGACGAGAAGTCCGGCCTGTACACGGGGGCGAACAGCGTCGTGCAGATCGGCACGGACCTGGTCACCGGCAAGCGCGAGCTGCCCGCCGAGCTGCGCGGCTCGACCACGGTCGTCGGCGTGAGCAGCCAGTACGAGCGCACCGCCGTGATCGTCGACCCGGCGACGTTCACCGACGGCGCGTTCCTCGGCACGGCGGATCCCGACGAGCTGCGGGCCCTGATCGCCGCGCCCGTGCGGGTCGGCACGGCCCCGCGCCGCGAGGTGCAGCTCCCCGGCCTGCCGCCGCTGAACCCGGAACCGCACCTGGACTCGTTCCCGAAGGTCGGCGACGCCGGGTACGTGGTGCCGCGCGACGAGGTCACGACCGTCGGCGGCATCGGTTCCTGGTACCTGTGGTCCACGAAGTCCGCGGCCGACCTGACCGCGCCGCTGCGCGCGGCGGGCATCGACTACACGGGTGTGCAGGAACGCGCGAAGGCGATCTCCGGGCTGCCGTTCCTGACGATCCAGTGGACGTTCGCGTTCGTCACGGCGATCGGCGGGGTGCTGGCGATCGTCGCGGCCATCGCGCTGCTGCTCGCGATCGAGGTCCGCAGGCGGCAGAACGCCGTGGCGGGCGCGCTGAGCACCCGGATGGGCATGAGCCCGGCGACGCTGCTGTCGAGCCACCTGATGGAACTCGGGGCCGTGGCGGCGTTCGCGGTCGTGGTCGGCAGCGCGGCGAGCGCGCTGAGCACGGGGGTCGCGGTGCCGCGACTGGACCCCGCACCTCGGCTCACGCCGTCGCCGGAGCTGCCGAACGTGGTGCCCCTGCTGGTGACCACGGCGGTCGGCAGCGCGCTGGTCGTGCTGGCGGCGGCGTGGATCGCGCTGCGGTCCGCGCGGGCCGCCCGGATCGGGGAGCTGATCCGTGGCTGAGCACGTGCTGCGACTGGTGGAGGTGGGCGTGGAGTACCGCACGCCCGGCGGGACGGTGACGGCCGTGTCCGACGTGAGCCTGGACGTGCCGTCGACCGGCATCACCGTGCTGGCCGGGCCGTCCGGGTCGGGCAAGTCGACGCTGCTGCGGGTGCTGAGCCTGGTGGAACGCCCGACGCTCGGCAACGTCGAGCTGCGCGGCGTCGGCACGGCCCGGCTGCCGAACAAGGCGCGGAGGGCGTTGCGGCGCACGGACGTGGCGCTGGTGTTCCAGAACCCCGGCGACAACCTGATCGGCCACCTGTCCGTCGGCGACAACCTGCGGGCCGCCGCCCAGGCGGCGGGCAAACCCGAACAGGTCGACGAGGTGCTCGACCAGCTGGGCCTGCCCGGCACCGCGGACTGGAAGGTGACCGCGCTGTCCGGCGGCCAGCAGCAGCGGCTGGCGTTCGGGTGCGCGCTCGCCCGCGGCGCGACCGTGGTGCTGGCCGACGAGCCGACCTCGCAGCTCGACACGGCGTCGGCGGACCTCGTCCTGGAGACACTGGTGGACCTGTCCCGCCGCGGCATCCCGGTCGTGGTCGCGTCGCACGACCCGAGGCTGATCGCGTTGGCGGACACCTGCTTCACGCTGCGGGACGGGGTCTTGGCATGAGCTTGCGCGCGACGGACGTGCACCGGTCGTTCGACCACCCGAGCGGCGCGGTGCACGTGCTGCGGGGCGTCGACCTGGCCGTGGAGCCGGGCGAGCTGGTCACGCTGTCCGGACCGTCCGGGTCGGGCAAGAGCGCCCTCATCACGCTGCTGTGCGGGTTCGACCAGCCGGACAAGGGCGTGATCGAGGTGTGCGGGCGCTCGCTCACCTCTCCGCCGAGCTGGCAGCTGTGCGCGGTGCTGCCGCAGGCGCTCGGCCTCGCGGGCGAGCTGACGCTGGCCGAGAACATCGCGCTGCCGCTGCGCCTGGACCCGGCCCGCCGCGGCGCCCCGGTCGGCGACGCCGTGGACGAGCTGATGGCCGAACTGGGCGTCGACGGGCTGGGCGACCGGTACCCGGCCGAGGTGTCGTTCGGCCAGCAGCAGCGCGCCGCATTGGCGCGGGCCGTGATCGCCGGGCCGACCGTGCTGCTCGCCGACGAGCCGACCGCGCACCTGGACCACCGCAGCGCGCCCGCGGCCGTGCGGCTGCTGCGCCGGGCGGCGGACGCCGGGTCGGCCGTGCTGATCGCCACCCATCACGACCTGGTGCACCGGGCGGCGGACCGGACTCTGGTCCTCGACGAGGGCCGGATTTCCGTACAGTAGTGCCCGATGCACCCCCTCGCGCGCCGCTCGCTGGCACTCCTCGTGGTGATACCCCTGCTCGCCGTGCTCACGGTCGTGAGCGACCACCGCTTCGCGGCTCCCCCCGGTCCCGCGCGCGACGCGCCGACGGCCATGGTCGCGATGGGCGACAGCACGATGTCCGGCGAGGGCGCGGGCGACTACGAACCCGGCACCGACGGCGAGAACGGCGACTGGTGCCACCGCTCGCGCAAGGCGACGATCGACAAGACGACCGTGGCGGGCATCGACCGGACGTTCAACCTGTCCTGCTCCGGCGCGAACTCCGAGCAGGTCGGCCTGACGGACAAGTTCCAGAACACCGAGCAGTCGCAGGCCAAGCGCCTGGCCGCCATCGCCCGCGTCAACCGGGTGGCCGTGATCGTGGTCGCGGTGGGGGCCAACGACGACCCGCGGTTCTCCGACGTCCTCAACCGGTGCGTGCAGGCGTGGTTCGAACGCGGCGCGGACTGCACCGCCACCCTGACCGACGACTGGCGCGGCCGCGTCGACCGCATGGTGCCCAAGGTGGAGAAGGCGTTGCGGGACATCCGGAAGGTCATGGACGACGAGGGCTACACCGAGCGCTCGTACTCGCTCGTCGTGCAGTCCTACGCCTCCCCCGTCGCGCCCGGCGTCCCCGGTGACCTGCAGAACCTCGCGGGCTGCCCGCTGCGCACGGCCGACATGGCGTGGGTCCGCGACACCGGCGTGGGCATCCTCGCCCAGGGCGTGAACACCGCCGCCAACCGCGTCGGGGCCCGCTACCTGGACCTCACCCAGGCGGGCGCGAAGCACGAGGCGTGCACCGGCGGCTCCAACCCGGACAACGAGTGGTTCACCCGGCTCACGGTCGACTTCGACGGCCTGCGCGACGAGACCCGCGCCTCGCACGCGTTGCAGGAGTCGTTCCACCCCAACGCGAAGGGCCACGAGCAGATCGGCCGCTGCCTGACGGACTTCCTGAGCACCGGCGCCAGGACCGCGACGTGCGTCGCCGACGAGAAGGGCAACCTCAGGGCCGTGAGCAACCCGAAGGCCGACTAGCGGGCCGTCCCGCGGTGTGGCGACCAGACCGCCTCGGCGCGGACGCGAGCCTGCTGGGTGAAGTAGTCGCCGGTCTCGAGGTCCTCCGCCAGCGTCGCGTGCTTCGGCTCCCAGCCCAGGAGGGCGCGGGTGTGCTCGCTGGAGACGGGGACGTCGAGGGAGAAGAACCTCGCCAGGACCGGGTGCCGGAGGTGTTCGGAAGCCTGCTCGAGGGTCAGCGAGGCGGTGGGGACGTCGAGGATCCGCGCGATCCGCTCCGCGATGCTCCTGATCGTCACGGCGCTCTCACCGACGGCGTGCAGCACGCTGCCCGCGGGCGCCTTCTCCAGCGCCGACCGGAAGAGGCTCGCGGCGTCCAGCCGGTGGACCGCGGGCCACCGGTTGCCGCCGTCACCGATGTAGGCCGAGACGCCTTCCCTGCGCGCGGCGGCGACGAGCGCCGGGACGAACCCGTGGTCGCCGGGGCCGTGCACCGTCGGCGCCAGTCGCACGACGCAGGCCCGCACCCCCTGGTCCGCGAACCTCAGGCAGGCCTCCTCGCCCGCGATGCGCACGGCGGCGACCGAATCGGGGTCCGGTGCCTCCTGCTCGGTGCTGACCCGGCCACCCGGCATCACCAGCGTGCCCGAGGTGATGATCAAGGGCCTGCCGGAGCCGACCAGTTCCCGCCCCAGCGCCTCGATCGCGCCGCGGTCGCGGCGGGCGAGGTCGTCCGGATCGGCGTAGTCGCCGCCGTAGGCCATGTGCAGGACGCCATCGGCGGCCTCGGCGCCACCGCGCAAGCTGTCGAGGTCGTCCAGGGAGCCGTGGTGGGGGGTGGCGCCCAGTGCCTCCAGCCGAGCGGCGGAGGCGTCCGAACGCGCCAGACCTGTGACGGTGTGGCCTGCCGCGAGGAGTTCGGTGACGACGGCGGGACCGGTCTGGCCGGAACCGCCGGTGACGAAGACACGCATGGAAAGCCCTCCACGTTGATGTCAGTGACTGGCGCTTCTTAGCGCCAGTCACTGACACTACACCGAGCCTGGGCGACGCCCCTCCGTTGCGCCGGCCACTGGCGCAACGCGGTAGGTTCAGCGCATGCCACGGAGCGGATCGGAAGCGCGCCGCCGCCTTCAGCAGGCAGCCCTGGAGCTGTTCCGGGAACGCGGGTTCGACCGGACCACCACGGCCGAGATCGCCACCAGGGCCGGTGTCAACGAGCGCACCTACTTCAGGCACTTCGCGGACAAGCGCGAGGTGCTCTTCGACGGCGAGGACGACCTGCGCGCGTCGCTCACGCAGGCGGTGGCCGAGGCGCCCGCGGGCCTGCCGCCGTTCGAGGTGCTGCTGCACGCCTTCCGGAGAACCGGCCGGGCGCTGGAGGCCAACCGCCCGTTCGCGGAGCCGCGATCCGAGGTCATCGCCGCGACACCGGCGCTGCGCGAACGCGAACTGACCAAGCACGCGGCGCTCACCGACGTCGTGGCCGAGGCGCTGCGGCAGCGCGACGTCCCCGATCGACTGGCCGGGCTGGCGGCTCAGACCGGCTGGGCGACCTACCGCCAAGCGGTCCGGGCCTGGACCAAGGACCCCGCACGGGGCCTGGACGCGCATCTCGCCCAGGCCTTCGACGATCTGCGCGCCCTCTCCACGACCGCCTCGCCCACGACGGCGAGTCCCGAGAGCTGACGCGGCTCCGGCGGTGCCGCCGAGAAGCGCCGGACACCCTGATCGACCGCTTGCCGGACAGGCCTCCGACGTCGTCCACTTCGTCACCACGAAGTCACCGGGCGCGGATCGGCGCGGTGGGCATAGGACAACGGCCTGCGCCGAACAGCCGACGGCCCGTGCGCGTTTTCCTTGATCACCCGCGGTCGCGTGCGGAATTCAGCACACGGGTGAGCTGCCCGAACGACCCTTCGCTGCGGTACTCCGCACGGACCACGCGCGTGTTGCGAAAGTTTTCAGCGCCACCATTGTGATTCCACCTTTCGCCGCATTACCCATCAATCGCGGGCGTTGTCGCTTTTCGCGGCCGGACCTAGCGTGTGCAACCGTTCCGCCGTCGACCCCACCGCCGCGGTCGCCGTGGTCAAAGCCCTTAGAAGAGGTCGAGGTCATGCGCACTCTGCTGCTCTTCGACGGCCTCGGTGGCACCAACGACACCCTGGTCGCCGCGCTCCGCGAGCTCTACGCCCGACCGGAGAACACCGCCTACTTCCACACGGTGTTCACCGTTCTGGACGACGTCCTGAAATACATCGGAAACGAAACCCGCCGCACGGTGCTGCCGTTCGACTTCTCCCTGAAACAATGGCTCGACGGCGATTTCCCGGTCGTCGCTCTGCGGAATTCCATCGTGGCCGGGATCTGCGTGCACGTGTGCCAGGTGTGCCACCTCCAGCCCACCGCTCGCGGCGCGGACGACGGGGTCGTGGCGGCGCTCGGGCACAGCATCGGGTTGCAGGCCGCGGTGGTGGCCGGGGTGCGGGCGAGGCGGGTGGACGAGTTCCTGGCGCTGGTCGCGAGCTCGCTCAAGCTCGTCGCGCTGAGCCTGGTGCGCGGCCACCAGCTCGACGAGGCGCGGGTCGCCAGCCCGGAGCTGGTGAGCCGGTACCTGGCGCGCGACGGCAAGGGCCGCACGCCGAGCCCGATGGCGTCGCTGACGGGCATGTCGCGGCACGAGCTGAGCAGCGCGGTCCGCGGCTACGACCGGCTGTCGGTGAGCCTGGTCAACTCCCCCACCGTCCAGGTGCTCAGCGGGTCGACCGCCGACCTGCTCGACTTCTACTTCGCCCACGAGGACGCGTTCGCCGAGGCGCGGGTGAGCTGGACGTTCCTGTCGAACTCCATCCCGTTCCACAGCTCCCGCCTCGCGCCCGCCGCGCTGCGGGTCCGCGACGACCTCGCGTTCATCGGCCCGATGCCGGGCGCGGACGCGCTGAAGGTGCCGGTTTACGCCACCGACGCGCCCCGCAACCTCCAGCAGTCGACCGACCTGGTGCAGGAGTTCCTCGACCAGGTGCTGGTGCGGCCCATCGAGTGGGAGCCCGCGGCCAGGCACGCGATCGGCGACGCCGGGATCGAGCGCGTGGTGGATTGCGGTCCCGGTCCGGCCGCGCGCCGGTTCACCCGCGAGTGCCTGCGCGCCGACGCCCGACCCGTGCGCTTCGAGTCCGTCCAGCAGTTCTCCCGCCGAGCACGTTAGGAGCACCGCCATGCGTTGTCTGCTCTTCCCCGGTCAGGGCGTGCAGAAGAAGGGGATGGGGGCGGAGCTGTTCGCCCGCTTCCCCGACGCCACCGCGCTCGCCGACGAGGTGCTGGGCTACTCGATCGAGGAGCTGTGCGTCCGCGACCCCGAGCGGCGGCTGCGGGACACCCGCTACGCGCAGCCCGCCGTGTTCTTCGTCAACGCCCTCATGGGGATGGCCGAGGCCGACCCCGAGTGCGTCGCCGGGCACAGCCTGGGCGAGTACAACGCGCTGGTCGCGGCTGGCGTGCTCGACCTGGAGGCCGGGCTGCGGCTGGTGCGGCGGCGGGCCGAGCTGATGTCGGAGATCACCGGCGGCGGCATGTCGGCCGTGCAGGGCGTGCCGGTGGCGTTCGTGCGGCGGGCGCTGATCGAGACCGGGTTGACGGGCGTGTTCATCGCCAACCTCAACGCCGACACGCAGACCACGATCGCGGGCGACCGCACGGAGGTCGCGGTGGCGACGAAGGCCGTCGCCGCGCTGCCCGGCGCGCGGGTCGTGCCGATCAACGTGAGCGGCCCGTTCCACACCCCGCTGATGGCGCCCGCCGAGGCGCGGTTCCGCGAGGTGCTGGCCGAGTTCGAGTTCCGGCCCGCCCGCGTGCCCGTCGTCTCCAGCGTCACCGGCGACGCGTTCGAGGGCCCCGAGTTGCTGGCCCGCCAGCTGTCGTCGCCGGTCGAGTGGGTGCGCGCGGTCAAGACCCTGCGCGCGCTGGGTGTGACCGCGTTCGACGAGGTCAACGGCAAGACCCTGAGCTCGCTCGTCTCCAAGATCGCCTGAGGAAGGGTGTTATGAACACGGACATCGCGATCGTCGGCGTCTCGGTCGACGTGCCGGGAGCCCGCGACCTCGACGCGTTCTGGCGGATCATCAGCACGGGGGCCAGCAACGTCCGCCCGTTCCCGGAGGACCGGCGGCGCAAGCTGGAGCAGTACATCCACTACCTGCGGGCCACCAGCATCGACCCGTTGAACGAGCCCGACATCGACTACCACAACGGATCGTTCCTCGACGAGGTCGACACGTTCGACTACGCCGCGTTCGGGATGAACCCGCGGCAGGCGACGCTGACCGACCCGCACCACCGGATGGTCATGCGGGCGATGTTCCTGGCGTTCGAGGACGCGGGCTACTCGGTGGACCGCTTGCGCGGCAGCCGGACCGGCGTGTTCGTCGGCTTCGCCGTCAACCCCGGTTCGACGTACCTGGACTACATCTGCCGCATCGACCCGACCGTGGGCCAGCAGGCGATCACCGGGAACATCCCGACGATGCTGGCGAACCGGCTGTCGCACCTGCTGGACCTGCGCGGCCCCAGCCTCGTCGTGGACACGGCGTGCTCGGCGACGCTGGTCGCGGTGCACCAGGCCAAGAACGCGCTGCTGGTGGGCGACTGCGACATGGCCGTGGTCGGCGGCGCGCGGATCGTGTTCGCGCCGGTGAAGCACCCGCACTCCAACATCGGCATCGAGTCCTCCGACGGCGTGACCAGGACGTTCGACGAGGCCGCGGACGGGACCGGGTTCGGCGAGGGCTCGGGCGCGGTCGTGCTCAAGCGCATGGAGCAGGCGCTCGCCGACGGCGACCAGATCTACGCGGTCCTCAAGGGCAGCGCGGTCAACCACGACGGGAACACCGAGGGCATCACCAACCCCGACTCCGACTCGCAGGCCGACCTGCTGCTCGCCGCGTGGCGCAACGCCGACGTGGACCCGCGCAGCATCGGCTACTTCGAGGCGCACGGCACGGCCACCCGCGTCGGCGACCCGATCGAGCACGAGGGCATGAAGCGGGCGTTCGCCAAGCACACCGACGACCGCGGTTTCTGCGCGGTGGGCACGGTCAAGGCCAACGTGGGGCACCTGTTCGAGGGCTCCGGCGTGATCGGCCTGATCAAGGCCGTCGCCGTGCTGCGCAACAGGATGATCCCGCCGCAGGCCAACTTCGCCACCGCCAACCCGAAGCTGGACTTCGAGTCCGGGCCGCTGTACCTGCCCCGGACGTTGAGCCCGTGGGAGTCCGAGGGGCCACGCCGGTGCGGCGTCAGCGCGTTCGGGCTCGGCGGCACCAACGCGCACGCCGTGCTGGAGGAGTACGACTCCCCCGTCGAGCAGCCGCCGTCGGAGGGCGAGGTGCTGGTCACGCTGTCCGCCGCCACCCCGCGCTCGTTGACGTGGCTCGTGGAGCGCTACCTGCGGTTCATCGACGGCGGTGGCCTCGCGGACGCCGACATCGCCGACATCGCCTACACCACCAGGGTGTCCCGCAGCTCGCACCGGCACCGCGTCGCCGTCCTGGCGTCCGATGTGGACGGTTTGCGGCGGGGGCTGGCCGAGCTGCTGGTCAACGGGCAGCGGCCGATCACCGGTCCGCTGGCCGCGCAGGCGAAGGCGTACCTGTCCGGTGGCCCGGTCGACAGCTCCCGGCCCGCGGACCGGGCGCCGCGGATCGTCCGGCTCCCCGGTTACGCGTTCGACGAGACCCTGGCGTGGATGGAGTTCCCGGACACCTGGCGGGAGCAGTTGTCGTTGGTCACCAACGACGAGCGCCACCCGGTGACGCACGACGTCGAGTTCCAGCCCACGCCCGCGCTGCCGCGGAACGGCGTGCCCGCGGGCGCGTCCGTGCTGGCGCTGGTCGACCCGGACACCGAGGCCGAGGCGTTCCTCGCGACGGCCGACCTGGGCGGGGCGCGCGTCCTGCGGCTGGGCGAGGACTTCACCGCCACCGCGTTCGACGACGTCGCCCGGCTGGTCGGCGACGAGGGCGTCACGCACGTCGTGCACGCGCTCGCGTTCGAAGCCGAACCCGCCGGCGACATCGACGAGATCGAGCGGCGGACGGCGAAGAACCTGACGAGCCTGTTCCACCTGTCCAAGGCGTTGATGGCGGCGGGCGTGAAGGTCGACCTCGCGGTCGTGACGCGGACCGCCGTGTGCGCCGAGGAGGGCGACACCACGGCCGTCACCGAGAACGCCGCGCTGGTCGGCTTCGGCAAGGTCATCGGCCGGGAATACCCGTACATCAAGGTGAAGCACCTCGACGTGGACACGGCGGTGCCCGGCCCGGTGTTCGCCGCGGAGGTGTTCGCCGCCGAGCACGGCCTGTTCCTGCTGCGCGGCGCCCACCGGTCGCGCGAGGTGTTCGTGGAGGTGCCCGAGGTCGACACCGACGGCCCGCAGACCTACCTCAAGCCCGGTGGCACGTACCTGATCACCGGCGGCACGGGCGCGCTCGGCCTCGCGGTGGCGCGGTCGTTCGCCGAGAAGCAGCCGGACATCACGCTGGTGCTGCTCAGCCGGTCCGGGATGCCGCCGCGCGAGGAGTGGGACTCGCTGCTCGCGGCGGGCACGGCGACCGAGCGGATCACCACGGTCCGCGACCTGGAGGCCCGCGGCGTGAAGGTGCTCGTGCGGTCGGCGGACGCGGGCGACCCGAAGGCGCTCGCGGCGGCCGTGACGGGCGTCCAGCAGGACCAGGGGCGCATCGACGGCATCGTGCACGCCGCCGGTCTGCCCGGTGGCGCGACGCTGATGTTCCGGCTGCCCGAGGACTTCGACGAGGTCGTGCGGGTCAAGCTGCACGCCGCGTTCGTGCTGGACGAGCTGACCCGGACCGACCGGCCCGACTTCGTCGTGCACTTCTCGTCGGTGGCCTCGGTGTTCCCGGCCCCCGGCCAGGCCGACTACGCGGCGGGCAACTACTACCTGGACAACCTCGCCCGCTCGCAGGCGGGCGGACCGTGCCACGTCGTGGCGCTGGACTGGGTGGCGTGGAAGGAGATCGGCATGGCGGTCGACCACGGCACCAACGGCGACACCATGTTCAAGGCGCTGCCCACGTCCGTCGGGCTCGACGTCGTGGACGCGGCGCTGCGGTCGCGCAGGCCCCGGCTGTTCGCGGGCGAACTGCACTACCGCGGCGAGCTGATCCACCTGCTGCGGTCCTACGACGTGCCGCTGTCGGCCGACATCGACGCGAAGGTCGAGCGCGAGATGCACGCGCTGGAGGAGCGGCTGCTCAAGGCGTCGGAGAAGATCAAGGCCACCGTCGCCGCCGTGCGGGTCGAGCTGAAGGGGCGGGAGAACGGCGAGTACACCGACGTCGAGCAGTCGGTCGCGCAGTGCCTCGCCCTGGCCTTCGGCTACCCCGCGCTGGACGTGGAGGCCGACTTCTTCGAACTGGGCGGCGACTCCATCATGGCCGCCTCGGTGGCGAGCACGATCGCCGTCCGGCACGGCGTGCACTACGACGTGGCGGACCTGCTCGCGGACCGGACGATCTCCGAGATCGCCTACCACATCGAGGAACTGGTCGAGTTCGCGGAAGACGTGGCCTGATGACGGACATGACGGAGGGGCCCGCGCTGCGCAAGATCGTCGGCTTCGCGCTGCCCCTCACGGCCGCCAACCTGCTCCAGCAGGGCTACGTGCTGATCGACGGCATCCTGGTCGGGCACTACGTCGGCGTCGACGGCCTCGCGGCCGTCGGCGTGGCGGGCCCGATGTTCTACCTGCTCAACGCGATGTTCATCGGTCTCGGCACCGCGTTCACCATCCGGCTCGCGCACCTGCGCGGCGCACGGCAGGACGGTGAACGGCGGGGCGTGGTGCTGGCGTTGGCCCTGGTCACGGCGGTGTGGTCGGCGGGGTGCGTGGTGCTGGCGACCGTGGCGGCCCGGCCGGTCCTCGGCCTGATGGGGATCCACGGGCAGCTCGCGGAGGACTGCGCGCTGTTCTTCGGGACGCTGTCGCTCGGCTTCCCGGCGATGTTCGGGCTGGCCGCCGTCAGCGCCTACTTCCGCGGTCTGGGCAACTCGCGGGCCGCGATGTGGGTGCAGGGCTTCGGCAACGTGGCCAACATCGTGCTGGTCTGGGTGTTCCTCTCGTTGCTGGGCATGGGGATCGGGGGTGCGGCGCTCGCGACGGTGATCGCCAGCGCGGCCGCCTTCGTCGTCGGGCTCGTGGCGGCACGGCGCATCTACCCGTTGGGGCGCAAGCAGGACGAACCGGCCGTGCGGCGTGAACTGGTGGACGCGGTGCGGTTGGGGTTCCCGTTGGCGAGCCAGCACATCATCCTCGCGGTGGGGATCATGGTGCTGGTCTGGATCATCCAGTCCTACGGGGCCGTGGTGCTCGCGGCGTTCACCATCGTGTCCCGGCTGGAGCTGTTCACCGGGATGCTGTTCCTGGACTTCTCCGGCGCGGTGACCGCGTTCGTGGCGCAGAACCTGGGCGGCGCGGACCGCGACCGGGCGCGGCGAGGGCTGGTGCAGACGCTCGGGCTCACGGTCGGGCTCACCGCCGTGGTCTCGGCGGTGGTGCTGCTGGCCCGCTCCCCCGTCGCCGGGCTGTTCACCGGCGACCCCGCCACCCAGGAGCTGACCGAGCGGTACATCCTGATCATCTACCCGTTCCTGGTGCTGTACACGGTGATGGTCGTGCTGCACGGGTACCTCAACGGGTCGCGGCGCACGACCGCGCCGCTGATCTGCACGCTCATCGCGTTCGTCGTCGTCCAGGTCCCGTTCGCCTACCTGCTCAACGGCCCGTTCGGCATCGACGCCGTGATGTGGGCCGTGGTCGCCGGGTGGACCGCGGGCCTGACCTACTCCGTGCACTGCCTGCGGGACGTGCTGTTCACCCGTCCCGCGGCGGTCGAGCTGAAGGGCGCGTCGTGATCACCGAGAGCACGGTCCAGGCCGAGTTCCACGGCGGCCGGTCCAGGGTCGCCCCGCTGACGTGGGGTCAGCGGGGCACCTGGGACGGCATCCACGAGTGGCTGCCGGAGGTGAAGCCGTTCTTCGTCCTCACCCGGTGGCTGGACGTGCCGCTGCTGCTGTCGCTCGGCGACGTGCTGGAGCAGCTCAGCGAACTGCTGCTGCGCCACGAGTCCCTGCGCACGCTGTTCCACGCCTCCCCGCGCGGCGACGCGACGCAGGAGGTGCTGGCGTCCGGCGCGCTCGACGTGACCGTCTTCGACCGGCCCGCCGACGACCCGGTGGACTTCACCAGCATCGTCACCGACTGCCTGGTGCGGGCCGGTGCGACGGCGTTCGACCACGACAAGGAACTGCCGGTCCGGATCTCCCTGGCGCTGCACGAGGGCATCCCCGTGCTCGTGGTCCTCGGCGTCTCGCACATGGCCGCCGACCACACCGGCGTGGAACTGCTCGTCGCCGAACTGACGGCCATGCTCCGCGCCCGCGCGGACGGAAAGCCCGTGCCCGCCCCGAAACCGGCCGTACAGCCGGTGGACCTGGCCACCCGGCAGAACTCCCCGGACGGCCAGCTGCTCAACATCGAGGCGATGCGCCACCTGCGGGAGCACGTGGCGCGGATGCCGTCGCACGGCCCCGCGGCACGGGCCGTTCCCCTCTCGCCGCGCTTCGTGCGCGGCGAGATCGAGTCCGACGCGCTCCCGGTCGCGCTCCGCGCGGCGGCCCGACGGCTGCGCACCACCACGTCGGTCGTGCTGCTGTCGATCACCACCGGCCTGCTCCGCCACCTGTGCCCCGAGCCCGTGCACCGCCTGGACGTCATGCAGAGCAACAGGTTGGCGCCCGACCTGTTCGACGCCGTGACGACGCTGAACCAGGCCGTGAAGACCGTGGTGGACCTGGACGTGCCGGACTTCGCCGCGGTGCTGCGCCAGTCCGCGGCGACGATGACCGCGGCCAAGCGCCACGCCCGCTACGACGGCAGGCTGGCCGCGGAGGTGCTCCGCGACGTCGTGTTGCCACCGGGCTGCCAGATCAACGACATGTGGTCCACCCTGCCCCGATCCCGGACGAAGGCCGTACCGCCGACCCCGACGACGCTGTCGTGGCCGGAACGCACCCCGCACGAGGACATGGCCCTCTACCTGGACACCGGCGGCACCCCGGACCGGATGCGGCTGTCCCTGATGGCCGACACCGCGTTCCTCACCCTCGACGACCTCCGCGCGTTCCTGTTCACGGTCGAGCGGATCGCCGCCGAACTGGCCGACGGGGACGTGGAGCTGGACCGGATCGGCGAGGTGTTCACCGAGCTCGCGTCAGGCGGCGAGGAAGGCGGCGGCGCGGTGTGACCAGTCCCGGACGTCGCCGGGGGTCCGGGCCACCTCCAGTTCCGCGCCGGGGATCAGCGACGCCAGCTCGACGGCCGTCGTGACGGGGTGGACCGGGTCCTCCTCCCACGGCAGGAGCAGCACCGGCAGGCGGAGTGCGGCGACGCGGTCGCGCGGGGGCAGGTCGGACGCGCCCACCCCGCGCAGCAGCGCCGGGAGCAGGCTCTCGTCGACCTCGACCGGCGGCAGCGCGCCGGGTAGGCCCAGGCGTGCGGGCGGGGCGGGGGCGTCACGCAGCAGCGCCTCCAGCGCGGACACGCCGTCGTCCTCCACGAGGTCGGCCATCGACTCGTAGAGCGCGCGCTGCGGAACCCGGCCCTCCCACGCCGTGGGCGGGATGGCGAGCACGAGCCGGTCGAAGCGCTCGGGAGCGAGGACCGCCGCGTGGAGCAGGGTCGCCGTGCCCAGCGACGCGCCGATGCCCGCGACCGGCGCGTCCGGGGACAGCACGTCGAGCAGGGCCAGCAGGTCGCGGGCGAGGTTGTCGAAGGCGAAGTCCTCCGGGTTCGGCTTGCCGCCGGACCGGCCGTGGCCGCGGGCGTCGTAGCGGACCAGGCGGTGCCCGCCCGCCACGACCGGTTCCCAGTCGAAGTGCCTGGTGGCGTCGGGGGACAGGCCGCTGCTGGTCAGGGGGTGCGCCCAGACGACGGTCGGGCCGCTGTCCGAGTCGCTCCAGGCGAGGGTGGTGTCGCGGATGGCGGTGATCATGGCTCCATCGTGGTTCCCGGCGGCGACACGCGGCAGGGCGAGTCGCTCCCCCGGAGAGGTCCTCCGTGGTTGGGTGGCGGTGTGGACGGACAGCAGTTGGCGGACTTCCTGCGGGCCCGGCGCGCGGACGCCGGCCCCTCGGCCACCGCGGGGGTGCGCCGGGTCTCGGGCCTGCGGCGCGAGGAGGTGGCCGAGCTGGCCGGGATCTCCGTGGACTACTACACGCGGCTGGAGCAGAACCGCACCAGCAGGCCGTCCGCGCAGGTCGTCGCCGCGCTGGCCGCCGCGCTGGGGATGACCGAGACCCAGCGGGCCCACCTGGCCAGGCTGGCCGACCACCCGGTCCCGCCTCCGCCGCGCACGCTCGAGGCCGATCCGGCGCTGCTGAGGGTGTTGGAGCAGCTCGACGCCGTGCCCGCGCACGTGATGACCGACCTCGGGGAGACCCTGGCGCAGAACCGGCTCTCCGTCGCGCTGTTCGGCGACGCGACCCTCCACACCGGACTCGAGCGCAGCACGTACTACCGCTGGTTCACCGATCCCGCGGCCCGCAAGGTGTTCCCCGAGGACATCCGCGAGCGCGAGAGCCGCACGCGGGTCGCCGAACTGCGGGCGACGGTCGTGCGGCGGTCCGACGCCGCGGCGCACGACCTGGTGGACCGGCTGCGGCGTGACAGCGCGGAGTTCGCGGCGCTGTGGGACGCCCACGAGGTGATCACCCGCACGTCCGACCGCAAGCGGCTCGACGGCCCGACCGGGCCGCTGGAGCTGTACTACCAGTTCCTCACCGCGGGCACGTCCGACCAGCTGCTGCTGGTGTTCACCCCGGTCGACGGCACCGGCACCGCGGAACTGCTGGCACACCTCTAGGGCACCTCGTCGTCCAGCATCGCGTAGACCAGTTCCTCGCCCCACTCGCCCTTGAAGATGTCGTTGTGCCGGAAGTGCGCCTCCTTGCGCATCCCGAGCCGCTCCATCAGCTTGATCGACCCGGTGTTGCGCCCGTCGCACCGCCCGATGATCCGGTGCAACCCGAGGTTCACGAACCCCAACCGCAGCACCACTTCCGCCGCCTCGGTCGCGAACCCGTGCCCACCGTGGTCGGGGTGGAACACGAACCCGAACTCCCCCTGCCGCCACTCCTCGTGCAGCCACTCCACGTGCACCTCGCCGATCACCTCACCGGTGTCCCGCCGCTGCACGGCCAACGAACACGACTCCCCCACCACGTCCGGCCACGCCTTCTTCGCCTCGAGCGCGACCCGGCTCTCCTCACGGGTCCGCGCCGACCAGTACAGGAACCGCGCCACCTCCGGCAACGACTGCCAGGCGTGCACGGCGTCGAGGTCGTCCACCGTGAAAGGCCGCAGCACCAGCCGTTCCGTCGTGATCGGGAATTCAGGTTTCACCACAACCGCAACCTACTAGTCTCACCCGGATGCCGATCGCCTTCTCCGACCCCGACCCCACCTGGCCAGCCGAGGCGGAACGCCGCATGGCCGAACTACGCCCCTTGTTCCCCACCATCGAACACGTGGGCAGCACCGCGATCCCCGGCCTGGCAGCAAAACCGGTGATCGACCTGATGGCGTCCACACCGGACCTCTCCGCGGTCCCGGACACCGCCCTCACCGCCCTGGGCTACGTGCGCGAGGAAACCGGCATGAGCAACCGCCTGTTCTACGCCCGAGACACCAACGGCGTGCGCACCCACCACCTCCACCTCGTCCCGACCGACACCTGGGCCACCCGCAACGAACGCCTCCTCCGCGACCACCTCCTCGCCAACCCGACCGCCGCGGCCGAGTACGGCACCTTGAAACGCCACCTCGCCGCGACCGAGTCGGACGGCCTCGCGTACACGAAGGGCAAAACCGCACTGATCCAACGACTGATCGACCACGAACGCGCGGCCCGCGGCCTGCCCGCGAGTGACGTCTGGGAGGACTGACGCGTCAGGGTTCGCGGGGGCCGCGGAGGGGGAGGGTTTGGCTGTAGACGATGTTGGTGTTGGTGTCGCCGAAGAACGACAGGGCGTTGACCACGTGTTCGAGGTGTTCCATCGAGGTGGCCGCGACCTTCAGCACGTAGCAGTCGTCGCCGGTGGTGCGCAGGCATTCCAGGACCTCGGCGCGGTCGTCCAGCAGGCGGTGGAACGGTTCGTGCCTGCTGCCCGCGTGCTTGAGGCGCACCACCGCCAACACCGGGTAGCCGACGCGATCCAGGTTGACGGTGGCGCGGTAGCCCGTGATGACACCTGCGGCCTCCAGGCGTTTGACGCGTTCGGTCGTCGCCGACGCGCCCAGGCTGACCCGGCGAGCCAGTTCGGTGAGCGGCACGCGGCCGTCGCGCTGGAGTTCCCGCAGGATCAGCCAGTCGGTCGGGTCCAGAGTCTCGGCCATGCCGCGAAAATACCGGGGATTCCCCGGCCTTCAAGGGCCAATGCCGGGGATGTTCCCTTCCCGACCAAGAGCGGGAAATCTAGCCTGGTGTCGTGGACACCAACCAGGAAAGCCTCCTCCGCCGCGCCATCGACCTCGCCCGCACGGCCCGCGAGGCGGGCGACCCGCCGTTCGGCTCGCTGCTGGCCGACGCAGACGGCACGGTGCTCGTCGAGTTCCGCAACACCGTCCTGACCGACGGCGACATCACCGCCCACCCGGAACTGAAAGCGGCCCGCTGGGCGGCCCGCGAACTCGACCCGGCCACCGCCGCGACCACCACGATGTACACCAGCACCCAACCGTGCCCCATGTGCGCGGGCGCGATCGACCGGTCCGGCCTGGGGCGGGTCGTGTTCGCGTTGTCGGGCGAACAGCTCGCGGCGCTCAAGCCCGGTGGGTTCGCCGGGTTCCGGCTGGAGGGTCCGGCGTTGACGGAGGAGGCGACGGCGGTCGTGGACGGGTACTACAACTAGCCGTCGGCGAGGCTCTGGATGGTGGCGCCGAGCCACGCCTGGAGTTCGGCGGGGTCGCCGAGTTCGGCGCGCAGGACTCGGCGGCGCGTCGAGACGCCGAGCACGAAGGCGTCGATCGCGGCGGCCCGGTCGCGGGCTTCCTTGTCGGTCAGACCACCGTCACGCAGGTAGTGGCGCAACGGCTCCAACGAGTTCGCGTCCAGGAACGCGGCCAACGCCTCGGCCGCCTCGGGGCGTTCGCCGGACGCGCGTTGCAGCACGAGCAGCGGGTCCTCTCCGGGGTCCCCGAACCAGCGCTGGACGATGCTCGCCGCGAGGCGCTCCCCCAGCGTGGAGCGGTCGCCGTCGAACGAGTCCACGACCGGGATCTCCACCCGCGTGGCCGCGAGGAAAAGGCCGTCCTTGCCGCCGAAGTAGCGGGTGATGAGGTTCGGCGACACCCCCGCCGCGTCGGCCACGCCCTTGACCGTGATCGCCGTGAACCCGTGCTGGGCGAACAGGCGGCGCGCGTGCTCCAGGATCCGCTGCCTGGTGGCGGCCGCGTTGCGGGAAGTCATGTGTATGAGCATACACATCATGTGTACGCTCATACACATGGACGACCTGAAGGAACGACTCCGCGGCACTCGACACGCCACGACCCCGTGGAGCGACGACCCGACGCGCGGCATCACCCGCACCCGGCTCGACGACCTGCTCGACCACTGGGCGAACGGCTACGACTGGGCCGTGCACGAACGCCGCATCGACGGCCTCCCGTGGCAGACCGTGCGAGCGGGCGACACCGACCTGCGGGTGGTCCACCAGCGGTCCGCCGATCCCGCCGCCCCGGTCGTCGTGCTGCTGCACGGCTGGCCGGACTCGGTGCTGCGGTTCGAGCGCGTCCTGCCCCTGCTCACGGACGTCCACGTGGTGGTCCCCGCGCTGCCGGGCTTCCCGTTCGCGGCCCCGCTCACCGCGCCCGGCGCGTCGGTCAACCGGATCGCCGCCCTCGTCGCGGACGCCGTGGCGGAACTCGGCTACCCGCGGTACACGGTGTCCGGCGGTGACGTGGGCGGCACGGTCGCGGAGATCCTCGCGGCCGAGCACCCGGACCGGGTGACCGCCCTGCACCTCACGAACGTCGCCCCGCGGCGCGCGGTCACGGCCGACCCGACGACACTCGCGCCCGACGCGGTGGCCTACCTCGACCGGTCGGCGACGTGGTTCAGGGCCCACGGCGGGTACATCGCCGAGCAGTCGACGCGGCCCAACACCCTCGCCGTCGCCCTCGGCGACTCACCGGCGGGCCTCGCGGCCTGGATCGTGGAGAAGCTGGAGTCCTGGTCCGACGACCACGCCTTCACGCGGGACGACCTCCTTACGTGGGTCACCGCCTACTGGGTCACCGGCACGATCGGCACGTCCTTCGCCACCTACACAGAACCGGTCACCCTCCCCGACCGGGTCGACACGCCGACTGTGCTCTCGGTGTTCCCGCGCGACACCAAACCTGAGCCGCGCAGCTACGCCGAGGCGTTCCTGAACGTCCGCGAGTACGTGGAACACCGGGCGGGCGGCCACTTCGCGGCGTGGGAACAACCCGAGGCCTACGTCGGCGACGTGCGTCGGGCGATCGAGTTGGGCGGCCGCTAGTCCGCCACGTGCGGGACGCGGGTCGCGGGGGACCAGCGCAGGCGGCGTTGGGCGCCTGCCACCTGGACCTGGTCGCGGCCGAGGCGTTTCGCCTCGTACAAGGCGGAGTCGGCGGCGGCCAGGACGCCTTCCAGGGTGTCCTCGTCGATCTCCGGCCAGATCGCCACGCCGATGCTGACGCCCAGGCCCGTGACCAGGCCGCCCGCGCAGTCGTCGATCTTCAGGCCGAGCACCCGCGACCGCACGCGTTCGGCGATGGCGAGGGCTTCCGCGCGTTCGACCATCGGCAGCAGGACGGCGAACTCCTCACCGCCGAAGCGGCCCACCGAGTCGCCGCGCCGGACCGTCGCCGCCAAGGCCTCGGCGATCTCGCGCAGCACCGAGTCGCCGACCTGGTGGCCGTAGCGGTCGTTGATGTCCTTGAAGTGGTCGACGTCGATCATGAACAGCCCCAGGGTCGCCGGGGTCTGGCGGTCGCGGGTGCGCTGGAGTTCCAGGCGGGCCTGGAGGTGCCACGACTCGGCGTTGAGGAGCCCGGTCTTGTTGTCCGTTCGGGCGGCCAGTTCGAGCTGGTGGATCAGCACCGTGCGGTGCAGCGCGACGGCCGCGACGACCATAGGCAGGGCGAAGCCCGGCCACCACGCGACGGCCAGCGCGACGAACGAGCCGAGCGCCAACTGGCCGACCTCGAGGAGGTTGTCACCCGCGCTGCCGACCGCCTCGCCGATCTTGCGGAGCTTGACCGTGATCACGATGACGATGCCGACCAGCAGCGAGTTGACGCCCCACTGGGCAGCGGCCGCGCCGACGATCCCGACCAGGTCCAGCACTCCCGACGGGGTGCCGCCCTGGAGGTGTTCCCGCAGGCCGGAGGCGGTGGAGATGCCGTTCGCGGCGAGGGCGGCGAGAATCATCATGGACACGGTGAACACGCAGCGGTGCGGCGGGCGGGAGGCGTCCCAGCGACCGACCATCCACCACCGGTGCAGGTAGATGGTCACGACCAGCAGCACCGCGGGCAACGGCGGCAGCACGAGAGCGCCCGCGAAGATCCAGATGCTGCACAGGTCGACGTGCGGCAGGTGGCTGTGGTCGCGGCGGATGCGTTCGATCCAGCGCGAGCAGTGCAGGTGCGCGACCGCGCAACCCGCCAGGACGCCCGCGATGAGCCACGAACGGGCCGTGACGGGGCTCAGGGCGGACAGGACCACCGCGATGGCCGCGCCCGAGTCCACCAGTAGCACGTAGGCCAACGCCCGTGGGGGCAGGGACCATAGTGACCAGCGCGGGACGCGCCAGGCGCCGGCCCCGGCCGGAGCGTCCGCGCGATGTCCCATGCCCATGTTTACCCCACGACGCGGCCGCCATGCCCGGACGGAGGGTCACGCTAATCGTGACCTGGGCCGATGTCAGCCGCCGGCGGGGTGACACGACGCGGAGGAGGTGACCACCGTGCGCGACAAGATCTGGTGATCCCCGGTCCCGTTCGAGACGTGTGCCCGGAAAACGGGGAGGTGGACCGCATGCGCGACAAGATCTGGTGAACCGGTCAGCCGTCGGTGGACACCCGAGACCACGAGGTGGCCGCGGCGAGCGCGAGCACCGTTCCCGCGGCCCCCGCGGCGGCGATCGTCCCGACGATCGACCCGCTCCCCTGCGCGACGAGCCCACCCGCCGCCACGCCCAGGCCCTGCGAGGCCACGAGCGCGGCGCGGGCGAAGCCGAGCGCCTGACCCCGACGCTCGTCCGGCACCAGGCGGACGAACGTCGCACCCGCCGTGACCTGGTACGCGCTGAACAGCCCGGACAGCGCGAGCAGCACCACGGCCAGGCCGAACCCCGGTGAGGCGAGGTACCCCAGCAGCGGCAGCGCCGTGCCCACGGCCAGCGCGCCGAGCAGTCGAACGCGCGTGGCCGACGGCGCCAGGCGCAGCAGCAGCGTGCCCACGACCATGCCGACCGGGTCCGCCGCCAACAGCACGCCCACCCCGGCGGCACCCGCCCCGACCTGCGCGGAGAACGGCGCGGCCAGCCCTTCGGGGATGACGCTGAACGTCGCCAGGCAGCCGAGTGCGATCAGCGTCCGCAGCCTGCGGTCGCGCCACACCAGACCCGCGCCCGCCCGCACCTGCCCCAGCCACGCACCCGGCCCGTCCGAGGGCGACGACGTGAGCGAGGCCGGTCGGGCACGCAGCCCGAAGCGCAGCAGCAGCGCGGACAGCCCGAACGTGACGGCGTCGACCGCGAGCGCCCCGGACGTGCCCAAGCCCGCGACCACGAGCCCGCCGCCCGCGAACCCGAGCAGCAGCCCGACCTGGTGGGTGATCAGGTGGATCGACTGGCCCGCCTCGTAGCGCCGGTCCCCCAGCACCAGCGGCAGCAGCGCGCCCTGGGCGGCCGCGAACGGCGGCTCGGCCAGCTGCACGAGCACCAGCAGACCCGCGACCAGCGGCAACGGTGCTCCGGGCAGGGCCATCACGGCGACCAGCACGGCCCGCACGAGGTCGCTGCACACCATCACGGTCCGGCGCGGGAAGCGGTCGGCGAGCCCGGTGAGGAACACCCCGGACAGCAGGCCGGGCAGCATCGTGAGCGCGTAGGTCAGGGCGGTCCACGCCGGGGAGCCGGTGCGCTGGAACACCAGGATCGACAGCGCGAGGCGGGCCAGTTGGTCGCCGACGATCGACGTCAGCGAGGCGCACCACAGCACGCGGAACTCGGCGACGCCGAAAGCCGCCCGAAAACCGTCCCCGCGCATGGTCATCACCGTGGCAGAAGTGATCAGCCCGAGCCACCGTTTCACATCCGTGAATAGTAATCAGATCATTGAACTTGTGGTCTAGACCGTTTACCTTTCTCGCACGCCGCCACCCAAGGGCCTGGAGCCCGCACCCACAACGGAAGGAGAACGGATGGGCACCCTGACATCCCGTCTGTTCAAAGCCCTGCTCGCGGTGACCGTGACCGCGGCCGCGCTGACGTCCACCACCGGGACGGCCGCCGCGGCCCCCGCACCGTGGTCGGGGACCTTCTCCGGCTTCCCCTCCTCCTCGTGGCGGAGTTCGTGGGGGATCGACGGAGCGGGCGAGTTCGGCTTCGGCAACATGAAAGCCAGCGGCAGCACGCTGGACGTCAAGTACGGCAAGGGTTCCTCGGCGCCGTCGTGCACCAACTGCCCCACGACCGGCGGCGGGCAGTTCTACCAGAACCTCTCGAAGAACGGCCACGCCGACCTCACCAAGGCCACCACGCTGTACCTGAAGTACGACATCCGCTTCCCCACCGGCTTCGACTTCGGCCTCGGCGGCAAACTCCCCGGCCTCTACGGCGGCAACACCGGCGAGGCCAGCGGCGGCAACCACGGCCAGGCCTGGTCCACGCGGTTCATGTTCCGCAACGGCAGCAAGGGCGAGGTCTACGTCTACACG
>Ga0247771_1000084_pt1 | contig 39488 bp, 38 predicted proteins | sample UWRJL197509C6_FD_179948 | JGI IMG/M metagenome (GOLD analysis project Ga0247771, IMG submission 179948) | Plant litter microbial communities from Arlington Agricultural Research Station in Wisconsin, United States - UWRJ-L197-509C-6 | ecosystem: Environmental > Terrestrial > Plant litter >... | reverse complement strand
CCCTCATTTCGGCCTTTGTCGGGCTCAAAAGGCGGTCCCAAGAGAGTCCCGCCCGACCACAATTTTAAGGCCGAAATCCCCATGTCAAATCGGCCACGTTCCGTGGCCAGCGCCTGCCAGTCCCAGCCTGGTTGCTGGTCGACCCTGTGCCTGCTGGGTGGGCCACTACCTGGCATTGGGCCTGCTTGTGGTTCACCATTCGATCCTGTGCCTGCCGGGTGGGTCACTGGGCGGCCGCAGGTCTGCTGGTGGGCTCGAACCACCGGCCCTGGCCTTGGCGCAAGTCCTTCACCCGAACGCCGGTTCCTTTCACTCGGACACCAACGGCCGAGTGACCTGCCCCTCCCCTGGACCTTCCCGCCTCTCCCCGCCACTCCCTGTTCGTCCCCGGACGTACGGATGCCCCGATGGGGTGGCCATCGGGGCATCAGGGTCAGGGGGTGCGGAGGGCCTGTGCTGCCATCCTCGTGTCGCCTGCCGGTTCTGCTTGGCGTGGCATCATCGACTTCGAGGTCACCGACAAGTGGGTTTCGGTGAGTGCTCGGATCTCCGCCAACAGGTCCAGGTGTTCCTGGGAGGGCGGTGGGCCGACGAAGTTCGAGTGGTCGTGCGCTGTTCGTTCAGCACGCCTCGCGAGGTGCTGAATCCGTCGAATGAGTACCAGGTCCTCGTCCGAGACCTGCGAGCGCCGTTGCTCCATCACCAGAGCAGCGTTCACCCCGACAAGGGGGACGGTCCATCCCCTAGCCGAGCGAACCTCGGACGGTCACTCCAGTACCCGTTCGACCCAATCGTGAAACTGCCCGATGTGGTGTTCCGATGGCACTAGTACACCGCCCTTGGCATACGCGCGTGACGACATGGCGGGCTGGCATCGCTCACAGGCGTCGAAGTCCTGTTCGTTCACCCGGTGGAACAACTCGACCGAGCGGGAAACGTCGCGGCCCTCCGCCACTACCTGTTTCGCGTACAGCCAATCGCACTCCACGATCGTGAGATCCGGCGCCATCGGGTACATGCGGTGGATGATCACGTGATCGGGGACGAGGTTGATGAAGACCTGCGGGCGGATCGTGATGGCGTAGTAGCGGCGGTCCTGGTCGTCGCTGACGCCCGCGAGCTTGTCGAAGCCCTCACTGCCGTCCACGGTGAAACCGCTGATCTCCGACCCGAACTCGGCGCCATGTCCGACGTAGTACTGAGCGGCGTACCCATCCGCGAATTCGGGCAGCACCTCGGTGAGCTCGGGGTGGATCGTGGCGCAGTGGTAGCACTCCATGAAGTTCTCGATGATCAGTTTCCAATTGGCCTTCACCTCGTACCTGATGCGTCTGCCGACCTCGAGTTCGTCGATCTCGTAGCCGTCGATGGCGCTCAACGCCCCGAGGCGTTCCGTGACGGCGCTGGTCACCGTGTCGTCGAAGGACGGCGGGTCCTCCGTGAGGGTGATCCACGCGTAGCCGAGCCATTCCCGCAGGTGGACGGTCGTGAGGCCGTACTCCACGCGGTCGACGTCGGGCATGGACGTGAGGTTGGGGGCGGCGATGAGCTTGCCGTCCAAGCCGTAGGTCCACGCGTGGTACGGGCACTGGAACGCGCGTTTCACCGAGCCGGACTCGGTGGTGCACAGGCGCGCGCCGCGGTGGCGGCAGACGTTGAGGAACGCCTTCAGCGAGCCGTCGCGCGCCCGCGAGATGATCACGCTCTCGCGGCCGACCGTGACGGTGCGGAAGTCGCCGGGGTTGGGCAGGTCGGAGCTGCGAACGGCGCAGAACCACATCTGCTCGAAGATGCGCTCCTGCTCCCGCGCGAAGATGTCGGGATCCGTGTAGTACTTCCCGCCGAGGGTGGAGATGAGGCTGCTGGGCTGCTCGGTCGCGGTCATCCGGTGGCCACCTTCTCTTCGGCTGCCGAGCCGGTCAGCCTGGCGGGGTCGAACAGGGCGATGGGGTGTTCGGTCGTGCCGTCCGCGACGAGATCGGCGAGGATCTCGCCGACGACCGGCACGAACTTGAAGCCGTGGCCGGAGAAGCCGCAGGCGACGACCACGGCCTGGTGGTCGGGGTGGCGCGCGATGACGAAGTGCTCGTCGGCGGTGTTGGTGTACATGCAGGTCGCGGCCCGCAGGAAGTCGCCGGGCAGGGTGGGCATCGCCGCGCCGACGAAGTCCGCCATCGCGGCCACCTCGTGGTCGTGGACGGTGCGGTCGATGGTCTCCGGGCTGCACGGGTCGCCGCCGCGGAAGAACGCGACCTTCACGCCGCCGTCGATCCCGTTGTGCGCGGGGAAGCCGTAGAACTGCCTGCTCTCGGGGTTCTCCCAGATGTAGACGGGGTGCCGGTCGGGCAGGAACGGCTCGGCGCCGCCCGCCGGTTCGAACCAGTACTGGACCTGGCGCTCGACGACGAACGGGATGCCGAGGTCGGCGAGCAGGCCCGGAGCCCACGCGCCGGGGCAGATCACCAGCTGCTCGGCGCGGTAGGTGCCCTTCGCGGTCACCACCTCGACGCCGCCGTCGGCGGACCAGGAGAGGACTTCCTCCTCGAAGCGCAGGTCCGCGCCCGCGCGGGCGGCCAGGTCGAGGTGCGCGCCGACACTGGCCTCGGGCACGACCAGGCCCGCGCCCGCCTCGTAGAGCGCGATGTCCTCGTCGGTGGGGCGCATGGTCGGGAAGCGGCGGCGGATCTCGGCCGCGTCGAGCAGCTCGTGCGGGAGGTTCCACTCCTGCGCGGAGAGCAGGCTGCCGGAGACCGTGCGAGACTCCGGTCGGCCGACCATGATCCCGCCGACGCGGTGGAAGATGCTCTTGCCCGAGTCGGCCTCGATCTGGTCCCACATCTCGTGCGCGCGCAGCAGCAGCGGCACGTACGCGGGGTCCTCGAAGTACGCCTGCCGGGTGATCCGGGAGCCGCCGTGGCTGGAGCCCCGCGTGTGCACCGGCTTGAACTTCTCCAGGCCGAGCACGCGCTGACCGCGTTCGGCGAGCCGGTACGCCGCGGCGCTGCCCATCCCGCCGAGGCCGATCACGATGACGTCATAGGTGTCGGGCACGGCGTCAGCTCCTCAGTCGGGTCATCTTCGGGTCGAACAGGGGCTCCTCGGCGACGACGGCCGCGACGCGCTCGCCGAAGTACTCGACCTCCACCGCCTGGCCGGGCAGGGCCAGGTCGGCGGGCAGCCAGGCGTACGCGATGGTCAGGCCGGTCGTGTAGCCGTGGGCCGCGCTGGTCACGTACCCGGCGGGAGCGCCGTTCACGTGGACGGGTTCGTTGCCGAGCACCACGGCGTGGGGGTCGGCGATGGTCAGGCAGGCCAGCTTGCGGGTCTGCTTCCGGGCCGCGAGGGCGTCGCGGCCGACGAAGTAGCCCTTGTCCATCCGCACCGCGAACCCGACCCCGGCCTCGTACGGGTCGTGCTCGGTGGTCATGTCGGTGCCCCAGGACCGGTAGCCCTTCTCCAGCCGCAGGCTGTTGAACGCCCCGCGGCCCGCCGCGATGACGCCGTGCGCCTGCCCGGCCTCCCACAGCACGTCCCACAGCTCGCGGCCGACGTCGGCGGTCGTGTACAGCTCCCAGCCCAGCTCGCCCACGTAGGACAGCCGCATCGCGGTGACCGGGACGTTGCCGACGTAGGCCTTCTGCGCCTTGAAGTACCCGAGCCTCGTGTCCACTGTGGAGATCGGCTCGACGAGGTCGCGCGCGAGCGGTCCCCACAGGCCGATGCAGCACGTGCCCGCGGTGATGTCGCGGACCTGGACGCTGCCGTCGCCGGGCAGGTGCCGGGTCAGCCAGTCGAGGTCGAGGGTGCCGTTCGCGCCGACCTGGAACCGGTTCTCCGCCAGCCGCGCCACGGTGAGGTCGCTGCGGACGCCGCCGTCCTCGCCGAGCAGCAGCGTGTAGGTGACCGCGCCGGGTTTGCGGGCGAGGTTGTTCGTGGTCATGGTCTGGAGGAAGTCGAGCGCGCCGGGACCGGTGACCTCCAGGCGCTTCAACGGGGTCATGTCGAACAGCGCCACCCGGCTGCGGGTCACCAGCGCTTCCGCGCCCGCGATCGGCGACCAGAAGCGGGACGCCCACTCGTTGCGCGCCGGGACGTCGGCGACCTCGGGCAGGTCGGCGTTGGCCTCGTACCAGTGCGCGCGCTCCCAGCCCGCGCCTTCGAGGAACACCCCGCCCAGCGCCTGCTGCCGTTCGTAGAACGGGCTGGTGCGCAGCGGACGCGGGTCCTCCAAGGGCTGCAACGGGTGCAGGATGTCGTAGACCTCGACGAAGTTCTGGCAGCTGCGCTTGAGCACGTACTCCGGCGCGAGCTGGACCTCCTCGAACCGGTTGAGGTCCGCGTTGTGCAGGTCCTGCTTGGGCTGGCCGTCGACCAGCCACTCCGCCACGGCCCGCGCGACGCCCGCGGAGTGGGTGATCCACACGGCCTCGGCGACCCAGAAGCCGTCCAGGTCGGGGTGTTCGCCCAGCAGCGGCATCCCGTCCGTGGTGAACGAGAACAGGCCGTTGATGCCGTCGTCCACCTTGGACTCGGCGAGCACGGGCAGCAGGTCCACGGCGGCGGTCCACGAGTCCTCGAAGTCCTCCGGCGTGAACAGCCGCTCGGACGCCATGGACTTGGTGAACCGCGGGTCGCCGATCTCGCGGGGGTCGATGGGCATGGGCTTGTGCCCGTAGGCGCCGATGCCGAGCCGGTCGCCGTGGCCGCGGAAGTACAGGTCGGCGTCCTGGTGGCGCAGGATCGGGCCGCCGACCTCGCCGGTCGGCAGGGCCGTGGTCTTCGCGTACTGGTGCGCCATCGGCACGAGCGGGACGGTGAGGTCGACCAGGTCGCCGAGCAGCGGACCCCACATCCCGGCGCACGACACGACGATGTCGGCCTTGAACGTGTCGGTCTCGGTGGTCACGCCCGTGACGCGCCCCGCGGCGCGCTCGACGGCGGTGACCTTCTGGTGCGGCACGAACACCGCCCCGCGCGCGATGGCCCGTTCCGCCTGGGTCTGCGCGGCGAGGACGGGTTTCGCCAGGCCGTCGGTCGGGATGTGGAACCCGCCGAGCACCTTGGCCCCGTCGAGCAGCGGGTGCAGCGCCACGCACTCCTCGGGCGAGATCAGGGACGTCTCCACGCCCCACGCCGTCGCCCAGCCGTGCCGCCGCTTCAGCTCGGTCAGCCGTTCCGGCGTGGTCGCGACCTCCAGGCCGCCCACGGCGTCGAAGCAGCCGAGTTCGCCGTACTTGCGCGCGGTGTAGCTCGCGAACTCGGTCATGGTCTTGTTGCCGGTGGTCTGGAAGACCAGCCCCGGCGCGTGCGAGCTGGACCCGCCCGTGGCGAACAGCGGTCCCTGCTCCAGGACCGTGACGTCGGTCCAGCCCCGCTCGGTCAGCTCGTCGGCCAGCGCGCACCCCACGATGCCCGCGCCGACGATGACCACCCGTGGTCGACCCGCCATCTGTGCCCTCCCACCGGAGTTGCGAAAGGCGCTTGGTGTTCCGCCCTCTGCAACAAGTTGCGCTCAGCGCTCCCCGATGTCAATCCCTCCATCCGAGTAGTTCCACGCCCGAAACGCGGCGTTCGGCCGCTACCGGCAGGTAATGGGACAAAACGACAAGAACCCCGTCTCACCAGGTGAAACGGGGTTCAAGATCGAGGATCTTCTAGTCGGCGAAGTACCCCAGCTGCGCGGACAGCTCGGACGCCGCCGCGGTCATCGGCTCGACGATCTGCCGCACGCGCTGCCGCGAGAGCCGGTAGGACGGCCCGGAGGCGCTCATCGCGGCGATCACCTCGCCGCGCTGCCCGCGGATCGGCACGGCCACCGCGTGCAGGCCGAGTTCCAGCTCCTCGTAGCAGGCCGCGAACCCATCGATGGCGACTCGGTCCAGCTCCACGGACAGCTCGTCCGGGTCGACGACCGTGCGCGGCGTGTACCGGTCCAGCGGCAGGCCGAGCAGGCGTTTGCGCTCCTCGGGGGGCATGAACGCCAGCAGCACCTTGCCGCTGGACGTGGCGTGCAGCGGCGTGCGCTGGCCGATCCAGTTCTGCGCGCTGATCGCGGCCGACCCCCTGGCCTGGGTGATGTTGATGGCGACGCCCATGTCGGCGACGGCGATGTTCACCGTCTCGCCGAACTCGTCGGCCAGCGACTGGCAGGTCGGCTGCCCCAGCTTGGTGAGGTCCATCCGCCCGGTGGCCGCACCGGCGAGCCGCACGATGCCGAACCCGATCGCGTACTTGCCCCGGTCGCCGAGCTGCTCCACGAGCCCGCGGGACTCCAGCACGCTCACGAGTCTGGACGCCGTGGACTTGTGCACACCCAGCTCACCAGCGATTTCGGTGATCCCCGCCTCGCCGTGCGCCAGCATCTCCAGCACGCTGATGGCGCGGTCCACGGACTGGACCTGAGCCACCGTTCCCCGATCTGCGTCCGAGTTGCTCATGGCGCAACAGTAACCACCGGGTGGACCATGCATGCTCCAACCAGGCGAACCTCTTGACGGCGGCCTCCGCCAGCCTCACATTGTTGCGTTATCCAGGTCGTGTTCTGCATCGCGCAACGGAGGCGCCCCCATGATCCGCGTCTGCACCGTCATCGACCTCCCCCCCGGCGAGGCGGTCCGCGTCGTGGCGCACGTGCCCATCGCGGTGTTCAACGCCGACGGCGAGCTGTACGCCGTCGACGACACCTGCACCCACCAGGACGCCTCCCTCGCGGACGGCTGGCTGGAGGGCTGCTGGATCGAGTGCCCGCTGCACGCGTCGTCGTTCGACCTGCGGACCGGGATGCCCAACGGGCTGCCCGCCAAGAGACCCGTCCGCACCTACCCCGTCGTCGTCCAGGACGACGTCGTCTACGTGGACACCGCAGTGCAGGACGTGGCGTGAGGACCATCGCGGTCGTCGGCGCGTCGCTCGCCGGGCTGCGGTCCGCGGAAGCGTTGCGGGCACAGGGTTTCGACGGCAGGCTCGTCGTCGTCGGCGACGAGCCGCACGAGCCGTACGACCGGCCGCCGCTGTCCAAGGACTTCCTGCTCGGCACCGCCGACCGCGAGTCGCTGGCGCTGTCGGACCCCGACGCGCTGGCCGCGCTCGACGCCGAGTGGCGGCTGGGCGTGCGCGCGGACCGGCTCGACCCGGACACCCGCGAGGTCCACCTGTCCGACGGCTCCTCGGTCGTCGCGGACGGCGTGGTCATCGCGACCGGCGGCGCGGCCCGGACGGTGCCCGGCACGCTGTCGTTGCGGACGCTGGACGACGCCGTCGCGCTGCGCGCGGCCCTCACCGGCGGCGCGGAACGGCTCGTCGTGGTCGGGGCGGGGTTCATCGGCGCGGAGGTGGCGTCGACCGCCCGCAAGCTCGGCCTGGACGTGACCGTGGTGGAGGTGCTGCCGATCCCGCTCGGGCGCGTGCTCGGGCCGGAGATCGGCGCGGTGTGCGGCGAACTGCACCTGGACCACGGGGTGGTGCTGCGCTGCGGCGTCGGCGTGGACCAGGTGTCCAGCTCCGGTGTCGTGCTGACCGACGGGACGATGCTGCCCGCGGACGTCGTCGTCGCGGGCGTCGGCGCGTACCCGGCGACCGACTGGCTCGCGGACTCGGGCGTGGCGGTCGGCAACGGCGTCCTGTGCGACCAGGGCGGCGTGACGAACGTGCCCGGCGTGGTCGCGGTCGGCGACGTGGCGCGGTGGAGCGGGCAGCGGCACGAGCACTGGACCAGCGCGGCCGAGCAGTCGTCCGTGGCGGTGCGGAACCTGCTCGCCGGGCACACCGTCGCGGTGCACGACCGGCCGGGCTACTTCTGGTCCGACCAGTACGGCGTGCGCGTCCAGTTCGTCGGCGAGACCCACCTCTACGACGAGGTCCGGTACGTCGACGGCACCCCCGAGGACCGCAAGTTCGCCGCCGTGTACCTGCGCGGCGACGCCGTGGTCGGGGTGGTGGCGATGAACAACGCCAGGCACTTCACCAGGCTGCGCAGGCAACTCGGCGCGGCCACACCGTCCACACCGGCACCGTGAGGCCGGCCACCCGCGTTCGGCTTGACAGGGCCGTCCGCCCGCGGGAACGGTGAAACGACCAGTCCATCTCGCAAGGAGGCGAACACCCGTGTCGAAGCTGTTCATCGACGGCCGGTGGATCGGGTCGAGCAACGGCGCCGAGCGCGAGGTGATCAACCCCTTCGACCGGAGCGTGGTCGCCACCGTCGCGGAGGGCACGGCGGCCGACGCCGAGGCGGCCGTCGCGGCGGCCCGGCGCGCGTTCGACGACGGCGCCTGGTCCTCGACCAGCCCGGAGCACCGCGCGGCCGTGCTCAACCACGTGGCCGACCTGCTCGACCGGGCGAAGGAGGACATCGCCCGCACCGAGACGCTCGACACCGGCAAGACGCTGGTGGAGAGCCGGATCGACGTCGACGACGTGGCGGCGGTGTTCCGCTACTACGGCAACCTCGCGGGCGCGCTGCACCCGCGGATCGTGCCCGGCGCGGGGCCGGACGTGATCAGCCGCATCGACTACGAGCCGGTCGGCGTGTGCGCGATGATCGCGCCCTGGAACTACCCGCTGCTCCAGGTGTCGTGGAAGATCGCGCCCGCGCTGCTGGCGGGCAACACGTTCGTCGTGAAGCCGAGCGAGATCACGCCGCTGACGACGATCAAGCTGTTCGAGGTCCTCGCCGAGGCGGGGGTGCCCGCCGGGGTGGCGAACCTCGTGCTGGGCACCGGACCCGAGGTCGGCTCGGTGCTCGTGGAGAGCGACGACGTGGACCTCGTGTCGTTCACCGGCAGCCTGGGCGTCGGGCAGTACATCATGCGCTCGGCGGCCACGTCGTTGAAGAAGGTCGCCCTGGAACTGGGCGGCAAGAACCCGCACATCGTGTTCGCCGACGCGGACCTGGACACCGCCGTCGACTACGCGCTCACCGCCGCGTTCTTCCACGCGGGCCAGGTGTGCTCGTCCGGGACGCGGCTCATCGTGCAGGACTCGGTGCACGACGACTTCGTCGCCGAGGTGGCGCGGCGGGCCGACCTCGTGAAGCTGGGCAACGGGTTCGACGAGTCGAGCGAGAGCGGGCCGCTGGTGTCGGCCGAGCACCGCGCCAAGGTGGAGAAGTACGTGGAGATCGGCCTCGCCGAGGGCGCGCGGCTGCTCGCGGGCGGCAAGCGGCCTGCTGATGCGGAGTTGCAGGACGGGTTCTTCTTCCGCCCCACGGTGTTCGCGGACTGCACCCGTGAGATGAAGCTCGTGCGGGAGGAGACGTTCGGGCCCATCATCACCGCCGAGCGGTTCAGCGACCAGCAGGAGGCCGTGTTCCTGGGCAACGACACCGAGTACGGCCTGGCGGGCGGCGTGTGGTCGCAGGACCTGGAGAAGGCCCAGTGGGTCGCCAAGCGCTTGCGCCACGGCACCGTGTGGATCAACGACTTCGGCCCGTACCTGCCCCAGGCGGAGTGGGGCGGGTTCAAGCGGTCCGGCATCGGCCGCGAACTCGGGCCCACCGGGCTGCACGAGTACTGCGAGCCCAAGCACGTCTACCAGAACCTCAAGCCCACGGCCCAGAACTGGTTCGCGAGGAGTGCGGATGCCTGAGTACGACTACGTCATCGTCGGTGGCGGCACCGCCGGTTCGGTGCTCGCCGCCCGGCTGTCCGAGGACCCCGAGGTGGCGGTGTGCGTCGTCGAGGGCGGTCCGAGCGACGTGGGCGACCCGCGGGTGCTGGAACTGCGCAACTGGATCAACCTGCTCGGGTCCGAACTGGACTACGACTACCCCACCGTCGAACAGCCGCGCGGCAACTCGCACATCCGCCACTCGCGGGCCCGCGTGCTGGGCGGCTGCTCGTCGCACAACACGCTGATCAGCTTCGTCCCGTTCCCCCAGGACCTGGACGGCTGGGGTCCCGGCTGGGACTGGGAGACGTTCGGCCCGTACTACGACCGGCTGCTGAACAACATCATCCCGGTCGACCCCAAGGACCGGAACCCGATCGCGCTGGACTTCATCGCCGCCGCCAAGGCCGCGCTGGACGTGCCCGAGGTCGAGGACTTCAACGCCAAGCCGTTCGCCGAGGGCACCGGGTTCTTCTCGGTGGCCTACCACCCGGAGAACGGCCACCGCTCGTCCGCGTCGACCGCCTACCTGCACCCCGTCCTGGACCGCCCTAACCTCACGCTGATGCTGGAGACGTGGGTGTCGCGGGTGTCCTTCGTGGACGGTCGCGCGGTCGGCGTCGAGACGTCGGCCGGTCCGGTCACCGCGCGGCGGGAGGTCCTGCTGTGCGCGGGGGCCATCGACACCCCGCGGCTGCTGATGCTGTCCGGCGTCGGACGCGCCTCGGACCTGGCGGCGTTGGGCATCGACGTGGTGCACGACCTGCCGGGTGTGGGCGAGAACCTGCTGGACCACCCGGAATCGGTGATCGTCTGGGAGACCGACGGCCCCATCCCGCTGAACTCGGTGATGGACTCCGACGCGGGCCTGTTCGTCCGCCGCGACACGTCCGACCCGCGGCCGGACCTGATGTTCCACTTCTACCAGATCCCGTTCACCGCCAACACCGAACGGCTCGGGTACCCGGTGGTGGAGCACGGGGTGTGCATGACGCCGAACATCCCGCGCCCGCACAGCGTGGGCCGCATGTGGCTCACCAGCGCGGACCCGACGGTCAAACCGGCGCTGGACTTCGGCTACTTCACCAACCCGGACGGGTACGACGAGCGGACGTTGGTCGACGGCTTCCGCATCGCCCGTGAGATCGCGGCGCGGGAACCCCTGAAGTCGTGGCTCAAGCGGGAGATCGCCCCGGGCCCGGCCGTGACCTCCGACGAGGACCTGTCGGAGTACGGCCGCCGAGCGGCCCACACGGTCTACCACCCGGCCGGGACGTGCGCCATCGGCTCCGTCGTGGACCCCGCTCTGAAGGTGATCGGCTTGGAGGGCTTGAGGATCGCGGACGCCTCGGTGTTCCCGACCATGCCCACGGTGAACCCGATGGTGACGGTGCTGATGATCGGCGAACGAGCGGCGGACCTGATCCGCGGCGAATGACCGGACGTGGAGCTTCCCAGGCCGGGGGAAGCTCCACTACCGCTCAGTCGAGAATGCGGTCATGCCGCACCCCGTGGTTGTGCATGTCCTCGTGCCACCTGGACAGCGCCAGGTCGACCGAGGTCTGCAGCGTGCTCATCCGCGTCTGCATCAGGTGCATGGAGGGCGCGACGTGCGCCGTCATCTCCTGCTTGACCCAGCGCACGCACACCACCGCTCCGACCAGCACACCCAACAACGCGCCGATGAAGAAGATCAGAACCATCATCGCGACCACCCCGCTACTTCTGATCAAGCTATTCTGCATTCCTGCGGACTTGATTTTTGGCCGTGCACCATGAAGTATGCGTCCTTTGCTGGCGCAGTCAAGTACGCTCGGATAGTTGAACTTCACTCGCGTGAAGTCAAACTTCATAGACTGATCGACCATTTCTGGCCAAATCCCGGCCAAGGCACAGGTGGGTGAAGTGAGCGGACGCGAAGTGAAGCTGGGTCAAACGCTCAGCTCGCTGATCGAGCGCGGTGGGTACAGCAGAAATAGACAGGAAATCCTGACCGCGCTCGACATCAGCCCGGCGGCCCTGTCGCAGTACGCGCGCGACCAGACCCGACCGAGCTTCCAGAAGCTCATGGCGCTGGCCGACTTCTTCGGCGTGTCACTCGACTACCTGGTCTACGGCGAGGTCACCGAGACAGTCACCGATGACACCGCCGTGGCCAAGTACGTCAACGAGTCGGTGTCCCGCGCGATGGCGAGCGCCCGCAGGCACACCGACCTGGTCGGGCGCATCGGCCGGGTGCTGAGCGACCGCGTCGACGCCGTGGCCCGCGAACTGGCCGACTCGGCGACCGCGGGCCGTGAAGGCCTGATCCAGGACGACGAAGCCGCCCGGATCGAGGGATACTGCCTCTCCGCCAAAATTCTTACACTCGACCTCCAGTACGACTTGATCGCCATGCCGGACGGTGAACCCGCGGCGGGCGAGTTCCTGGAGGTGGTGGCGAAGAACCTGGCGAAGGGCTGCGACTACCAGTTCCTGGTACCGCTCGGCTCGGAAGGCATGGTCGAGCAGTTCCGCACGCTGCTCACCGATCGCGTGGGGCGCGACTCGGTGCGCAAGAACTGCTCCTTCCGGCGGACCGGACAACCGGTCACCGCCGGCACAGCGTTGTACCAGCTTGACATGGTCGCGCTCCAAGCGGACGAACCGGCGTTGCTGGAGCAGATGGGCGATTACATCAGCCCAGGAGGCGATTTCGGGTACTTGATCAGTCCGAACATCGACTCCAACAGCGACATGGTGATGAACAGAACCCACCGTGAGCGAGCACAATCGGCGTTCGCCGCCCTGTGGGCGGCGGCGGCGCGCGTCTGACCGAGAAAGAACCTCCAACGTGTCCATTCCACTTGATGTGGCATCTGTGTACCCTCCCTCAATGCGCCCCGAAGTCGTAGTAGGAAAGGTCATCGACGTTCGACCGCATCCCGAGCGCGACTTCGTCCGGCTGGCCAGGGTGGACATCGGCCCCGTGTTCGGCAAGGTGCAAATCGTGTTCGGCGGCCCGGACCTGGTGGTGGCGGGCGACTTCGTTCCCGTGGCACTGCCTGGGGCGCGTCTGCCCGACCGCAAGAAGATGCGCGTCACCAAGTTCCGGGGCGAGACGTCGCACGGGATGTTCTGCAGCGCGGCCGAACTCGGCTGGGAACCCGGTGGACCGGACGAGGTCGCGATCTTGCGCCCCTCCGACCTGGAGCCGGGCGATGTTCTGCACAAGTCCGACTGGCCGAGGATCAAGGCCGAGGAGACTGCGGACCACCTGAAGGCGCGGGAACACTGGCAGCAGTACCGCTACGGTGCGAAGCCCGCGGCGGAGGGCTCCACACCGGACGGTCTACGTGAGACTGTCCAAGCCCCAGCCGTGGGCTAGGTGCCACGCGGCGCACACGTTCACGTCCAGCACGTACGCGGTCGCCGTGCCGCACTGCTGCGCGCCGCTTCCGGGGTCGACGGGTTGGCCGTGGCCCATGCCGGTGATGGTGTAGGTCTCCACCGCGGTGGTCCCGGAGGCGGTGCGGTACACGGCGTGCGGGTAGCCGGCCACGGTGTCGGTGACGTCCGCGGTGGCGTCGGTGCCGTGGACGTTGGTCCACTGCTCGACGAGTTCGCGTTGGTTGGCCGTGGCGACGGTGTAGTCGGCGGTGCCGTGCCAGATGGTCACCGGTGGGCGGGGGCCGGTGTAGGTGGAGGCCTGCCTGACCTTGTCGCCCCACTGCTGCGGGGTCAGGTTCTTGCCGGGGTTCATGCACGTGAAGGCGTCGATGAGCGACGGGGCGCAGCCGAACGGGAGGCCCGCGACGATGCCGCCGCCCCGGAGGAGTTCCGGGTAGGTGGCGAGCAGGACCGAGGTCATGCCGCCGCCCGCTGACAGGCCGGTGGCGTAGGTCGGGCCCGCGGGCATCTTGGCGATCATCTGGGCGATGGAGGCGACCTCACCCTGACCGCGGGTGGTGTCGGCCGACTGGAACCAGTTGAAGCACTTGTTGAGGTTGTTGGCGCTCTGCTGCTGCGGCAGCAGGAGTGCGAAGCGGTAGCGGTCGGCCAGCGACACCCAGCCCGAGGCGGTGCCGTACCCGGCGGCGTCCTGGGTGCAGCCGTGCAGGACGACCACGAGGGGGCGGCCGGTGGCGAGGCCGTCGGGGACGTACGTGAACATCTTGAGGTTGCCCGGATTGGTGCCGAAACCGGTGACCTCGGTGATGCTCGCGGCGTTGGCCGCCGGGGTGATGGCCGTCAGCAGGAACAGGACCAGAGCGACGATGCGCATGCGGACCTCCTTGTCCGCACCTCACGGTAGGAACGTTCCGACCAGCGCGCGATGGACCAGACCTCCACATCCGCGCGCGTCGTTGTGGTGACCGGAACCATTACCCCGCAAGGACCCCGGTCCTACGGTCGGCACGTGAACACCGTCGTTCCGCTCCTCGTGGCCCTGTCCCTCGTCACCGTCGCGCCGGTCCAGGCCGCGCAGGCCTCCCGCTGCGGCCCGCTCCGCGTCCCCGGCGCGGAGCACCAGGAATCCGTGTCCGCCAACGACTTGACCACCGCGGGCGGGCTCACCGATCCGGCGGACTGGTCCGGGTTGACGCCCGCGGGGCTGCCCGCGCCGACCGCCGTGCCGGGGACGCAGGTCGACGGGTACTTCCCCGACGACTCGACCGGCAACACCAACCACGGCTGGAACCACGACTCGCAGTTCGTGATCCGGCTGCCAAAGCGGTGGAACGGCGGCCTGGTGGTCGCGGGGTCGCCGGGCGTGCGGGAGCAGTACGCGAACGACCGCGCGATCGGCGACTGGGTGCTGGAGCGCGGGTACGCGTTCGCGGCGACCGACAAGGGCAACACGGGTGTCGAGTTCTACACCGGCGGCGACGCGATCGTGGAGTGGAACCAGCGGGTCACGCAGTTGACCCGCGCGGCGAAAGCCGTGGTGCGGCAGCACTACTGCCGTCCACCCACCCGCACGCTCGCCACCGGCCTGTCCAACGGCGGCTACCTGGTGCGGTGGCAGCTGGAGAACCACCCCGAGCTGTACGACGGCGGCGTGGACTGGGAGGGCGTGCTGTGGCGGGCGGAGGGGCCGAACCTGCTGACGTTCCTGCCGCCCGCGCTGCGCGGCGAGCCGGTGTTCCCGGCCGAGTCGGCGTTCCTGTGGCCGTTCTACCGCCAGTACTACTGGGAGCTGACCCAGCGGATCTACCGCGAGGCGCTGGACCCCGACTACGAGGGCGCGGAAGCCGACTACGACTACGCGACACGGCCCGAGGCGCGGAAAGCCGTGCGGCGGATCGCGTTGACCGGCCGGATCGGCAAGCCGCTGCTGACGCTGCACGGCACGCTGGACGGGCTGCTGCCGATCGACCAGGACTCCGACGTGTACGCGCGGCTCGTGCACCAGGCGGGCCGGGATCGGCTGTTCCGCTACTACCGGATCGAGGGCGGCACGCACGTCGACTCGCTGTTCGACGCCTTCCCCGACCGGCTGCGCCCCTTGACCCCGTGCCACCACACGGCTTTCGCCGCCCTGGAGCGGTGGCTGGCCGGGGAACGCCCGCCACCGTCGGCCACGATCGCCCGCCCGGCCGCCGTCTCCCCCACCGAGTGCGCGCTAACCCACGAGTAGCAGCAGTTTCAGGGCGAGCTGGATCTCCAGCACCCGCTCGGGTGACTGCCAGTCGTCGCCGAGCAGCGTGGCGACCCGGTCCAGCCGCTGCACGACGGTGTTCACGTGGACGTGCAGCTCGTCCTTGGCACGGCTGAGGTTCGCGCCGCAGGCGAAGTACGCGGCCAACGTCCGCACCAGTTCCGTGCCGCGCACCGCGTCGTAGTCCAAGAGCGGCCCCAACGTCGTGCGGACGTACCCGGCCACGTCCGCGCGCTCGCCCAGCAGCACGCCGACGAACCCGAGGTCCGCGGGCGTGCCGCCCTGGCCGCGCCGGTCGAGCACCAGCAGCGCCGACAGGCACCGCGCGGCCTCGGCGTGCGCCGTCACGACCTGGTCCGGTCCGGCGGCGGGACCGCCCGCGCCGACGGTCACCGGGGCTCCGACCGCCTTGCCGAGCACCCGCGCGGTCTCGGCGGCGGCGGTCGCGGCGCCCGTGCCGGGCAGCAGCAGCACGACGTGGTCGCCGTGCACGCCCGCGAGGCCACGCCCGGTCGACGCGAAGTGCGCGGCGGCCGCGAGCAGCCGTTCACGGGGCGCGGACGCGCCGTCGGCGACCAGGACGACGTGCGGCACGCCCAGTTCCACGCCGACCCGCCTGGCCCGCGCGGCGAGACCGGCCGGGTCGCGGTCCGGCGCGGTCAGCAGGTCGGTGATCAGCTCGCCGCGCACCTTGTTCTCCGCCTCGGCCACGCTGCGCCGCAACAGCAGCAGCAACGCCGTCACGACGCTCGCCCGTTCGAACAGCCGCCGGTCCGCGTCGGCCAGGTCCGGCCTGCCGGTCAACGTGATGCTGCCCAGCAGCTCCCGGCCCGCCAGCACCGCGCACACCCACGTGCCGTCCCGTTCCACGGCCCGGCCGGTCGCGCGCGAGGCCGTGACCGCCGACCGCGGCGGAGTTCCGCCGGTGGCCCCGATCCTGGCCAGTTCGGCGAGGTCGCCGTCGTGCACGGCGATCGCGCCGTCGAGGACCTTCGCCACGGCCGCGGCCACCTCGGGCACGTCCGCGCCGCGCAGCACGAGGTCCGCGAGCCGGTCGTGGGCCTCCTCGGCGCGGCGCATGTCCTCGCTCTGGGCGCGGATCACCTCGTTGGCCTCGTTGCGCTCCCGCAGCGCGATCCTGGTCTCCTCCAGCAGGTGCGCGGTGTCCAGCGCGATGGCCGCGTGGTCGGCCAGCGACGACAGCAGCGCCACCTCGTCCGGCGGGAAGCGCCGGGGCGTGCGGTTCGCCGCGTACAGCACGCCGATCACCCGGCTGCCCAGCGTCAGCGGCACGCCCAGGATCGCGACGAGCCCCTCGTCCTTCACGGCCGTGTCGATCGGCGTGGTGTGGTTGAAGCGCAGGTCGGCGAAGTAGTCGGCGGTGGCGTAGGGCCGGGCGGTCTGCGCGACCAGACCGCCGAGCCCCTCCCCCATGCCGAGCCGGACCTCCTGGAACAGCGCGGACACCGAGCCGTCGGTCACGCGCATGTACGTGCCGTGCGCCGCGGGCTCGTTCATGCTCAGGTAGGCCACGTCTGTGCCGAGCAGCAGCCGGGCCCGCCGGACGATCGAGCGCAGCACCGCGTCCGGGTCGCGCGCGCCCGCCAGGTCGCTGGCGGTGTCGAACAACGCCTCCAGCTCGGCTTCCCGCCTGCGGTGCTCGGTGAGCGTGCGGCGGATCTCCAACGCCCACTCGGTCGCCCGTTCGACCCGGTCCAGTTCGGCGTCGGCAACGCCCGCGGCCCGCGCCGCGGGGAGCACCTGCGCGAGCCGCTCGCTCCCCGCGTCCTGGGCGAGCAGTTCCAGCAGGTGCTCCACCGGGTCGGTCATGCCATCATGCTGGCAGTTCGGCGGGCTCGGCGTCGTCCTTCTCCAGCGACACGCCCCTGGTCTCCTTGGCGACCACCACGGCGATGACGCTGAGCAGGCACGCGAAGCCGACGTACAGCGCGACCGGGACGGTGCTGCCGAACTCCTTGAGCAGCGCCGTGGCGATCAGCGGGGCCAGCGCCCCCGCCACGATGGACGCGAGCTGGTAGCCCACCGACGCGCCGGAGTAGCGGACCCTCGTGCCGAACAGCTCCGAGAAGAACGCCGCCTGCGGGCCGTACATCGCGCCGTGCAGCACCAGCCCGATGGTCGTCGCCAGCAGGATCGCGCCGAACGACTTCGTGTCCAGCAGCGCGAAGAACACGAAGATCCACACGCCGACGCCGACCGCGCCGAACAGGTACACCGCGCGACGGCCGACGCGGTCGGACAGCGCGCCCCACAACGGGATCGACACGAAGTGCACCGCCGAGGCGATCAGCACCGCGTTGAGGCCGTAGGACTTCGACAGGCCCAGCGGCCCGGTGATGTAGACCAGGATGAACGCCGTGATCACGTAGTACGACACGTTCTCGCCCATGCGGGCGCCCATCGCGATCAGCACCTCGCGCCAGTGCAGGCGCAGCAGCGTCACGATCGGGGCCTTCTCCACGACCGGCGACTTCCTGGCCTCCGCCTTGCGCTGAGCCTCCAGGAACACCGGCGACTCGCTGACGGTCAGCCGGATCCACAGCCCGACGCCGACCAGCAGGCCGGACAGCAGGAACGGCACCCGCCAGCCCCACGACAGGAACGCCTCGTCGGTCTGCACCGCGGCCAGCACGGCGAGCACGGCCGTGGCGAGCAGGTTGCCCACCGGGACGCCCGCCTGCGGCCAGGAGGCCCAGAAGCCGCGCCGTTTCGCGTCGCCGTGCTCGGACACGATCAGCACCGCGCCGCCCCACTCGCCGCCCAGGGCGAAGCCCTGCACCAGCCGCAGCAGCGTCAGCAGGATCGGGGCTCCGATGCCGATCGTGGCGTAGGTCGGCAGCAGGCCCATCGCGAACGTGGCGCCGCCCATCAGGACCAGCGCCAGCACGAGCAGCTTCTTGCGGCCGATCTTGTCGCCGAAGTGCCCGAACACCACGCCGCCCAACGGCCGCGCGAGGAAGCCGATGGCGTAGGTGGTGAACGCGAGCAGCGTGCCGGTGAGCGGGTCGACGCTCGGGAAGAACAGCTTGTTGAACACCAGGGCCGCGGCGGACCCGTAGAGGAAGAAGTCGTACCACTCGATCGTCGTGCCGATGAGGCTGGCGGCGACCACCTTGACGATGGGTTTCCTTGGCGGGGCTGAGGTCTCGGCCATGCGATCACCACTTCTTCGGGGTGGGCTTGCAGGGGTCACTGGGCGGTCCAGCCGCCGTCGATCGTGAACGTGGAGCCGGTGACGTGCCCGGAGTGCTTGCCGCACAACCACAACACGGTCGCGGCGACGTCCTCCGGCTCGATGAGCCGCTTGATGGCGCTGCGCTGGAGCATCACGTCGGCGAGCACGCGGTCCTCCGGCACGCCGTGCGCGCGGGCCTGCTCGGCGACCTGGCCCTCCACCAGCGGGGTGCGGACGTAGCCGGGGCTCACGCAGTTGCTCGTGACGCCGTGCTCGGCGCCCTCCAGCGCGGCGACCTTGCTCAGCCCCTCCAGGCCGTGCTTCGCGGCCACGTAGGCGGACTTGAACGCGCTGGCGCGCAGGCCGTGGACGCTGGTGAGGTTGACGATCCGGCCCCAGCCGCGGGCGTGCATGTGCGGGAGGCAGTGGCGGATCAGCAGGAACGGCGCGGTGAGCATGACCCGCTGGATCAGCTCGAAGCGCTCCGGCGGGAACTCGTGGATCGGCGCCACGTGCTGGAGGCCCGCGTTGTTGACCAGGATGTCGACCTCACGCGGCAGGTCTCGGGTCGGGTCGGCGGCGGAGAGGTCGACGACGTGCTCGGTCCCGCCGGTCTCGTCGGCCACCGCGCGCACCGCGGCGGCGTCGCGATCGACCAGGTGGACCTTCGCGCCCGCCTCGGTCAGCGCCACGGCGCAGGCGCGGCCGATGCCGCCGCCCGCACCCGTGACGAGCGCCGTGCGGCCCGCGAGGTCGTCTCCGGTGTGACGGAGCCCACTGTTCATGCGGTCGACGCTAGCGAGAGGCCGCCGGGTCGGCACATGTGTGACCAGCACATAACACCGTATTGCTTCATGTGCTCAGCCGACAGTCGACGATGTGACAATCGGCTTAGTGAATACGTGGTGATGTTGGGGCGCTTCCATGAGTACAGTTCATTGATCCGTTCGGGGGACGACCACGTACTTGGGGGTAACTCAATGTCATTAACACCGATCTACGACGACCTCATGCGCGAGCTGGACGGCATCATGGAGGCCAGCAAGGCGAAGCAGGCCGAAAGCGACGAAAAGGCCGCCGAGCAGAAGCTCGACGGCCAGATCGCGGGCTGATCCCCCGGAGGGGTCAGCTGGGCTGCTGAAGCAGGTCCGCGGGGACCGGCTCGTCCTTCTCCAGCGCGCCGAACAGGCGCAGGGCGTTCTCCCGGTCCCACTGCACGACCGACCCGACGCCGTCGAGCGTCGGCGTGCTCCCGATGGGCACCGTCGCCGTGTCGACGCCGCCACCCATCCCGAACGCGAGACCCGCCAGGTTGTAGAGGTGGTCGCCCTCGTTCACCGAGATGGCGTCCGTGCTCGCGAACAGCAGCGGGAACGCGCGGAACGGGTTGAGCAGCGTGCCCGCGCTGGTCGCGCGGTCCGACAGCGCCGCGAGGAACTTCCGCTGGTTCTGCACCCGCTGGAGGTCCGCCGTGGCGAACGCCCGCGTGCGCACGTACCCGAGCGCCTGCGTGCCGTTCAGCTCCTGGCAGCCCGCCTTGAGGTCCAGGCCCGCCAACGGGTCCTGCATCGGCTCGTCGATGCACATGTCGACGCCGCCGACCGCGTCCACGATGCCCGCGAACCCGCCGAAGCCGATCTCCATGTAGTGGTCGAGGTGGATGCCGGTCGCGCCCTCGACGGTCCGCGCCAGCAGCGGCGCGCCACCGAGCGAGAACGCGGCGTTGATCTTGCTCTTGTCGTTCCCCGGAATGTCCACGTAGGAGTCGCGCGGGATGCTCACCAGCGTCGCCTTCCCGGAGCCGTCCGGGATGTGCAGCAGCATGATGGTGTCCGTGCGCTTGCCGCCCGCGTCGCCGGTGGACAGCGCGTCCTTCTGCTCCTGGGTGAGGTCGTCGCGCGCGTCCGACCCGACCAGCAGCCAGTTCGTGCCGGGGGTGTCCGCCGGGCGGCCCTCGTAGTCCGGCAGCGCGTCCGACCGCCGCAGCGACGAGTCGACGTAGAAGTACAGCCCGACCAGCGCGAGGAGCAGCACGAAGAGGATCGCCAGGAACACGCGCCCCTTCTTCACCTTGTGCTGCCGCGGCATCGGCCTGCGCGCGTACGGTTGCTGGTACCCCTGCTGGTATCCAGCGCTCATGTTCGCCAACCCCGATCTCGTGGATGCTTCCGGTCAACCGCTCTTGCCACTAGAGACGCGGCTCGAGCGGAGAGGTTGCCACCTTAGTGACCGGTGGCAGCACGAGCGCGGCGAGCAACCGGTTCACCTCGGCCTCCGGGTCGTCGGTGAACCCGGTGTGGGTGGGCGAGGTCTGGATCACCGTGCTCCGCGGCGCGGTCAGCCAGCGGAATCGCTGACCGCGGGTCGTCGCGGACACCGGCCCCGCCTCCGCGGCCCCGTCGCAGGACGACCCGAGGTGGCCCAGCAGCTCCTCCAGCAGCTCCACGTCGACGGCGGGGTCCAGCGCCCGCACGCGGGCGGCGTCCACAAAGGTCTTCGCGCGCAGGAAGTCCAAGGGAGCGCAGTAGAGCAGCACACCGACGTTGACGAACTCGCCCCGCTCCACCCGCGGCACGGCCCGCAGCACGGCGTACTCAAACACGTGCGGCACGGGCCACCTCCAGCGCGTCGACCCACGTGCGCGGGCCTTGGAGGCGGGCGGCGAAGTACGCCAGGTACGCCTCGCGGACCGCGTCCGCGCCCTCGAACACCTGGTCCTGCGCCAACCACTCGTCCGGCACCAGCGCCAGCACTTCGCGCAGCAGCTCCGGCGTGACCTTCGCGGCCAGCTCGGCGTCCACGCCGGCCAGCGGGCCCGTGAACGGCAGCATCAGGTGGTCGCCCGCGTCGAACCGGTACTCCTTGGCGGGGAACCGGTCCGCGCGCCAGCCGTGGTGGAAGTACAGCGCGGCGCCGTGGTCGATCAGCCACAGCTGCCGGTGCCACAGCAGGGTGTTCGGGTTGCGCCAGCTGCGGTCGACGTTGAGCACCAGCCCGTCGAGCCACAGCAGCCGGGTCGCCAGGTCGGTCTCGGGCTCGCGCACCACCGGGTTGTAGTCGAACGAGCCGGGCAGGAAGTCCAGGCCGAGGTTGACGCCGCCGCTCGCGCGCAGCAGGTCCTGGATCTCCTCGTCCGGCTCGGACCGCGCCAGCTCCGGGTCCAGGTCGACCAGCACGATCTCCGGCACCCGGAAGCCGAGCCTGCGAGCAAGCTCACCCACCACGATCTCGGCGATCAGCGCTTTGACGCCCTGCCCGGCTCCCCGGAACTTGAGCACGTACATCCCGAGGTCGTCGGCCTCGACCAGCCCCGGCAGGGACCCGCCTTCGCGGAAGGGGGTCACGTACCGCGTGGCCGACACCTTCCTCAGCCCGTTCGTTGATTCCACCGGGGCATCATCGTCGGGACGGTCGTCCGCACGCCAACCGGTCAAGCGTCAGGGGGCCACGGGCTGCGTCGTCGCCAGGGGTTCGAGCGCCGCCTCCAGCGCCCGCAGGTAGCCGACCTGGCCGGACTTGTTCGGGTGGTAGGAGTCGGCGGTCGGCGTGGTGAGCGGGTTCACCCACGGCTCGTCGCCGCAGACGCCGTGGCCGAGGAACGGGGTGCGCACGTCGACGAAGGTGGCGCTCGCGGCGGTCGCGGCGGCGGACATCACGTCGGCGAGCAGGTCCGCGCCCTCGTTGACCGCCGTCCGCTTGGCCGCCGTCAACCCGCCGGGGCACGCCTGCTCCTCGAACGGCCTCGGGTAGCCGAGCAGCACGACCTTCGCGCCCGGCGCCCGGTCGGAGACCGCGGCGAACAGCTTCGCGTACCGGCCGGGCAACTCGGTGCGCATCAGCTCCTCCGCCTCGTCCACGGCCTTGGCGCAGGAGCGGTCCGACCCGAGCGAGCACGTGGTCATCACGTCGGCGAAGCCGATGTCGTTGCCGCCGACGGTGATCGTCACCAGCCCGGTCTCGGTGGACAGCACCGGCACCTGCCGGTCCAGCACCTCGGGGATGGTGGCGCCCGCGCACGCCGGGAACTGGAACGAGGTGTACCCGTGCGCGTCGCGGTACATGTCCGGGTAGGAGAACGGGCTGCGCCCGCAGCCCGCGCCGGTGCCCCCGGTCCCGACACCGGCGGCGTAGGAGTCGCCCAAGGCGACGTAGTCCGACGCCACCGGCGCGGGAACCAGGACCATGCTCAAGACCAGTGCGGTGGCGATACCCATGTGCCATGGGGTACCACCGCGGGAGGTCCGCCCGGAACCCCGTTAACCCAGCCGGGTGGGCACCACGCAGACCGGGATCGGCGACGCCAGCGGCGTCCCGGAGGGCCGCAGACGGCCGGTGGCCAGGTCCACTCGGAACGACGTCACCGTGTTCGAGTTCTGGTTGGCCGCGAACAGGATTCGCCCGGTCGGGTCGAACGCGATGTGCCTCGGGTACTTGCCCCCGGTCGACACGGCCTCGACGAACCGCAGCCGCGCGCCGCCCTGCTCCACCGCGAACAGCGCCACGCTGTCGTGGCCGCGGTTGGACAGGTAGACGAACTTGCCGTCCGCGGACACCACGACCTCGGCCGGGTAGTTGCGCGGCGTGGCAGGGGCCCCGACGGGCAGCGTCCGCAGCGTCTGGGCGGGCGTCACCGTCCCCGTCTCGGGGTCGTAGCCCGCGGCGATGATCGTCGAGTCCAGCTCGTTCGCGATGTAGGCGAACTTGCCGGACGGGTGGAACGCCAGGTGCCGGGGACCGGCCCCCGCCTTCACCTTCGCGGTGCTGACCAGGGCGAGCTTGCCGGTGGCCACGTCGAGCCGGTAGGTGTGGACGGAGTCGGTGCCGAGGTCCACGGCCAGCAGGAACTTGCCGCCGAGGTCGGGCAGGATCTGGTGGGCGTGCGGGCCTTCCTGCCGCTCGCGGTCCGGCCCGGACCCCGTGTGCTTCTTGAGGTCCGTGCGCGTCCCGAGCCCTCCGTCGGCCTTCACCGGGTGCACCGAGACGCTGCCCGACGAGTAGTTCGCCGACAGCAGGTACTTGCCGGTCGGGTCCACCGCCAGGTGGCACGGGTCCGCGCCGCCGGTGCTCTGCGAGTTGATGATCCGCAGGCCCCCGCCCGCGCTGACCGCGATGGCCGTCACCGACCCGTTGGTCTGCTCGTTCACCGCGTAGAGGGTCCGCCCCGACTCGATGACGAACGAGGGGTTGGCCACGCCGGGGAACACGCCGGTCGCGCGGAGCTGCCCGGTCGTCTGGTCGTAGGAGGCCAGGCCGATGCCGGTGCCCCCACCCGACCAGGTCGTGTAGGTCCCGAGGTACACGCGGGACTCCGCACGCGGTTGCGCCGAAGCGGTCTCACCCGTCACCAGCATCCCTGCCCCAACACCCATGGCTCCGAGGAACCGTCGCCTGTCGATCACCACTGCGCTTACCTCCGTTGATCCCTGGCGGCAGGATCAACAGTGGACTAGACCACTGCGTCCGGACAAGGGAGGCAACGAAGATTGCGCCTACCGCAACGGGTCCGCCTCGAGCAACCGGGACAGCTCCGCCGCGGGGTCGTAGTCCGGTTCAGGGTACGTGGGCTTCAGGTCGCGCAGCGTCTGGAGGAGCAACTGCGCGACCACCCAGTTCCGGTACCACTTGCGGTCCGACGGCACGGCGTACCAGGGCGCGGACTCCGGGGAGCACTGCGTCAGCAGGTCGCCGTACGCCTGCTGGTACTGCGACCACTTCGCCCGCACGACCAGGTCGTTCGGGTTGTACTTCCACAGCTTCTCCGGCGTCTCCAGCCGGGCCACGAGCCGTTCCTTCTGCCGCTCCGGCGAGATGTGCAGGAAGCACTTCACGATCGTCGTGCCCGCCTCGGCCAGCTCGGCCTCGAAGTCGTTGATCTGCTGGTAGCGGGCCCGCCAGGTCGCGGGCGGCACCAGCTTGTCGACCCTCGGGACCAGCACGTCCTCGTAGTGCGAGCGGTCGAAGAAGCCGATCATCCCCGGCCCCGGCACCTGGCGGCGGATCCGCCACAGGAAGTCGTGCGACAGCTCCGCGCGGGTCGGTTTCTTGAACGACACGATGTGCAGGCCCTGCGGGTTGACCAGGCCAGCGACGTGCCGGATCGTGCCGCCCTTGCCCGAGGTGTCCATGCCCTGGAGCACGACCAGGACCCGGCGGCGACCCCCGCCGATGCCCTCGGCGTACAGGTTCTCCTGGAGCCGGTCCAGCTCCTCCGCCATCGCCGCGAGGTCCTTCTCGGCCTCCGACTTGCTCGTCGGGCCGACCGGGGTGGCCGCGGGGTCGATCCTCGCCAGGTCCACCCCGTCCGGGTGGACCTTCAGCACGTCGCGAATCGAGTGGACGTGCGCCGACTTCTTCGCCATCGTCGCAGGGTAGCCAGGGCGTGATCACTCCGCTCGCTACGCAACGGATCGCCGCTGATCACCCCGATTGCGCAAGAAACCTGACATATGCGCAACACCTGACGGATGAAATCGCCGCCATCCGCCCCTTAGCCTTGTCCTATGACCGCCATCGCCGCTCCCACCACGGACGCCCCGACCAGCGGGGCCGACTTCATCGCGCTGGACGAGCACTGGAGCACGCACAACTACCACCCGCTGCCGGTCGTGATCTCGCACGGCGAGGGCTCGTGGGTGACGGACGTGGACGGTCGTCGCTACCTGGACTTCCTGTCCGGCTACTCCTCGCTCAACTTCGGCCACCGCCACCCCGCCCTGATCGCCGCCGCCGTCGAGCAGCTCGGCCGCGTCACGCTGACCAGCCGCGCGTTCCACCACGACCAGTTCGGCCTGTTCTGCCGCGAGCTGGCCGAGCTGACCGGCACCGAGACCGTGCTGACGATGAACTCCGGCGCGGAGGCCGTCGAGTCCGCGATCAAGGTGGCCCGCAAGTGGGCCTACCAGGTCAAGGGCGTGCCCGCGGGCACGGCGGAGATCGTCGTCGCGGGCGCGAACTTCCACGGCCGCACCACGACGATCGTCTCGTTCTCCACCGACGAGGTCGCGCGCGCCGACTTCGGGCCGTTCACGCCGGGTTTCACGGTCGTGGCCTACGGCGACGAGCGGGCGCTGCGCGACGCCGTCACCGACCGGACCGCCGCCGTGCTGATCGAGCCCATCCAGGGCGAGGCGGGCATCGTCGTGCCGCCCGCCGGCTACCTGGCCGCCGTGCGCCGGATCTGCGACGAGAACAACGTGCTGATGATCGCCGACGAGATCCAGTCCGGTCTCGGCCGCACCGGTGAGCTGCTGGCCCTGGACCACGCGGGCGTGCGCGCCGACCTGTACACGCTGGGCAAGGCGCTCGGCGGCGGGATCGTGCCGGTGTCGGCCGTCGTCGGCAGCCGCTCGGTGCTCGGCGTGCTCAAGCCCGGCGAGCACGGCTCCACGTTCGGCGGCAACCCGCTGGCCTGCGCCGTCGGCCGCGCGGTCGTGAGGCTGCTGGCCACCGGCGAGTTCCAGGAGCGCTCCCGCGAACTGGGCGGGTACCTGCACGCCCGCCTGAACGACCTCGTCGGCCACGGCGTCGCCGAGGTCCGCGGCCGCGGCCTGTGGGCGGGCGTCGAGATCGCGCCCGGCGGCCCGAAGGGTCGGGAGGCGTCCGAGGCGCTCGCCCAGCGCGGCGTCCTGTGCAAGGAGACGCACGACTCGACGTTGCGCGTGGCTCCCCCGTTGGTGATCACCGCCGAGGAGATCGATCTTGGCGTGGACGCGATCGCGGAGATCGTCAAGCGATAGTCACGATAGGCACGCGGGCACCTCACGATGCGTCATACAGCACGTGAGGTGCCCGTTCTCGTTGCATGATGCCGTCCATGGGTGAACGCGTGCGGGCGGAAGCGGCGGCGGCGCTGGGCCGGTGGACCGAGCCGGAGGAGGTCTACGCGAGCGGGCGCGCGCTGCGCGACGCCGTCGGCCACCAAGCCCACCGCAAGGCGCTGCTGGCGGTGGACCGCCCGTCCATTCCGGACTACGTCCGCGCCAGCAACGAGGGCAGGCTGGAGGAGCTGGTCCCGTTGCGGATCGGCCGGATGATCGCCTCGCCGTTCTCGTTCTTCCGCGGCAGCGCGGGCCTGATGGCGGGCGACCTCGCGGTGAGCCCGCGCAGCGGTGTCGACGTCCAGCTGTGCGGCGACGCGCACGCGGCGAACTTCGGCCTCTACGGCACGCCCGAGGGCCAGATCGTCATGGACGTCAACGACTTCGACGAGACCCTGCCCGGACCGTGGGAGTGGGACCTCAAGCGCCTCGCGACCAGCCTCGTGCTCGCGGGCCGCGAGGGCGGCGTGTCGGAGAAGGGCTGCCGCGACGCCGCCGAGGACGCCGTGCGGGCGTACCGGGGCGCGCTGCGGCACATGGCCGAGCTGCCGTTCCTGGAGTCGTGGAGCGCGCTGGGCGACGAGTCGGTGCTGAGCAAGGCGAAGGCGAGCGACCTGACCGACGAGTTCAGCAAGGCCGCGCAGAAGGCCCGCAAGAACACCAGCGCCAGGGTCGCGGCGAAGTGGACCCGCAAGGAGGGCGAGCACTGGCGGTTCATCGCCGACCCGCCGGTGCTCACCAGGATCGACCAGCGGACCGCGGACCAGGTCGTGGCGGCCCTGCCGTCCTACGTGGACACGCTCCGCGAGTCCCGCCGCAACCTGATCATGCGCTACGGCGTGTCCGACGTGGCGTTCCGCGTGGTCGGCACCGGCAGCGTGGGCCTGCGCAACTACCTCGTCCTGCTGCACGGCAACGGCGACGAGGCCTTGATCCTCCAGGTCAAGGAGGCGCGGCCGTCGGCGCTGGAGCCGTTCCTCGACGTGCCGCCGAGCAAGCACCAGGGCAAGCGCATCGTTCACGGCGCGCGCCTGGTCCAGGCCGAGTCGGACATCCTGCTGGGCTGGACCAGCATCGAGGGCCGCGACTACATCGTCCGCCAGTTCCGCAACCGCAAGGGCGAGATCGACGCCACCACGCTCAAGCGCGACGACCTGGACGACTACGGCCGGTTCGCGGGCGCGCTGCTGGCGCGCGCCCACACCCGCTCGGTCGACCCGCGCCTGCTGGCGGGCTACTGCGACGCCGACGGCGAGGACCTCGACGAGGCGTTCGCCAAGTACGCCCTCGACTACGCCGACCAGACCGAGTCCGACCACGCCGACCTGGTCGCGGAGGTCAAGGCGGGCAGGCTCCCGGCCCTCATCGAGGAGGACTGACCCGCACGGCCGCCTCGCGCGTGACCAGGTACAGCACCACGGCGTTGAGCAGGTGCCACAGGTAGTGCGTGCCCGACGGCCACTCCGCGCACGCGCTGAGGTCCACGGTCCGCAACGTCAGCGCCACCCCGAACACCACGCCCGCGACCGCGAACGCCCACCAGTGGTGCCGCGTGCCGGGCGGCCCGAAGAACCGCAGCGCCACCGCCAACCCGACCAACGCCACCCCGGCCGCGAGGTAGGGCCCCGACCCGGCCGGGATCAGCAGCGACACCGGGATCAGCACCACGCCCAGCACCAGCAGTCCGGGCGCGAACCACCACGCCCGCTGCCACGGCAACCCCCAGAACCAGTGCCCGAAGCAGACCACGTAGAAGAACACGAACAGCGCGATGAACAGCACGTCGAACACCCGCGTCAACTGGGTGGCGGCGGTGTGGAACGACAGGCTGCCCAACCCGATCAGCACGAGCAGCAGCACCAGCGCCCGGATGCTCCGCTGCTCGGGCCGGTACCGGAACCACACCACCGCGGCGGCCAGCAGGAAAGCCAGGTTGCTCAGCGCGTTGAGCGGCTCGCCCCACAGTCCGGGAGCCAACCGCTCGCAGTAGGTGTCGACGTACGTGTTCATGAGGGGGTTCTAGCGCACGGAAAACGGGTACGTTCCACCGCGTGACGGATCTGGGCTGGATCGGCGTGGTCAGACACGGTGAGAGCACCGGCAACGTGGCCAGGGCCCACGCCGAGGCCACGGGCCTGGACGTCATCGACATCCCGGAGCGCGACGCCGACGTCCCCCTCACCACCAAGGGCGAGGACCAGGCGAAAGCGGTGGGCCGCTGGCTGGCGTCCCTGCCGAACGACCAACGCCCGAACGTGATCGTCTCCTCCCCCTACCTGAGAACGGTGGGAACAGCCTGGTTCGCCACCCGAGAACTCGACTACCAGCCGACGCAGGTGGTCGACGAACGCCTGCGAGACCGCGAACTGGGCATCCTCGACCTCCTCACCACCAAAGGCGTCTCCCTGCGCTACCCGGACGAGCAGATCAGGAAGCAGCGGCTCGGCAAGTTCTACTACCGCCCACCGGGCGGCGAATCCTGGGCGGACGTGGCACTGCGACTGCGCTCGCTGCTGGGCGACCTGGAACGCGACCACAGAGGCAAACGAGTACTGCTCTTCGCCCACGAGGTCACGGCCTACCTCCTCCGCTACCTCCTCGAAGGCGTACCGGAGAAGAACCTCCTGGCCATAGCCCACAACTCGGCGGTCACCAACGGCTCACTCACCTCGTGGACCAGGGACGACCACCACTTCCGCCTGGTGCACGAATACTCCACCGCCCACCTGCAGTGCCCGGACGACGAGGCGACGGTGGAGGTGCCGGTCCGCGCCAGCACCACCCGCTCCTGGCTCTGAGGGCTAGACCGCGGCCTCGCCCAGCAGCGACCCGGTGGCGTGCAGCACCTCCAGCCGCTCCACGACGGGCTCGCTGCCCGGCCGCTGCCCGCCGAACGCCGTGTCGACCGCCGGGTGGATGCGCTCGTCGAAAGCCCGTTCGCACGCCTCCTCGGACTCCCACACGTCGATGTACCGCAGTCCTCCGTCGGATCGCCGCACGCAGAGGTGCATCAGCGATCCGGCCAGCGGCTCGGGCCCCAGCTCGTCGATGATCTTGCGGTACAGCTCCTCGCCGATGGGCACGTCCTGCACGTAGGCGTAGACCATGGTCGTCTTCCTCTCATATTCGTCCGAACCGACTTCGGGTGAATACAGGTAAGGTTGACCCCGATGAGCGACAACGTCAAGCGCCGGTACGAAGCGCCGGTCAGGGCCGAGCGGGCGGCGGCCACCAGGAGCGCCGTGCTGGCCGCGGCGCGCGAGCTGTTCGTGGCGCGCGGCTACGCCGGGACGGGGGTCGGCGACATCGCCGCGCTGGCCGGGGTTTCGGTCGACACCGTGTACAGCTCGGTCGGCCGCAAACCGGTGGTGCTGCGGGCGCTCGTGGAGTCCGCGCTGTCCGGCACGGACCACGCCGTCCCCGCCGCGGAGCGCGACTACGTCATCAGGGTGCGCGCGGCGCCGACCGCGCGGGAGAAGATCGGCCTCTACGCGGACGCGATCACGAGCATCCACGGCAGGCTGGCGCCGGTGTTCCTCGCGCTGCGCGACGCCGCCGCGGGCGACCCCGACTGCGCGGCCCTGTGGCGCGGGATCGCCGAACGCCGGGCCCGCAACATGCTCGACTTCGCCGCCGACCTGCGGGCCACCGGCGACCTGCGGGCCGACCTGGACGACCGGAAGGTCGCCGACGTCATCTGGAGCACCAACGCCGTCGAGTACTGGGTGCTCCTGGTCCACGAGCGCGGCTGGACCCCCGAGGAGTTCCGGGAGTGGATCGCCGACTCGTGGACCAGGCTCCTGCTCGCCTGATCAGCGTGCCCTCTGCACCCGAGCCTCGTCCCACACCGGCTCGGCCACCTCCACCACTTCCCCGTCCGACCGGAACAGCAGGAACCGGTCGAACGACTTCGCGAACCACCGGTCGTGCGTCACCGCGACCACGGTCCCGGTGAACTCCTCCAAAGCCCTCTGCAACGCCTCGGCCGAGTTCAGGTCCAGGTTGTCCGTCGGCTCGTCCAGCAGCAGCAACGTCGACCCGGCCAGTTCCAGCAGCAACACCTGGAACCGAGCCTGCTGCCCACCCGACAGCGACTCGAACTTCTGGTCCCCGCTCTGCCCCAACCCGTACCGGGTCAGGATCGCCATGGCCGCACCCCGGTCCTTCCCGGTCCGCGACCCCTCCCCGTGCCACAGGATGTCGACGAGGGTCTTCCCCACCCACTCCGGATGCTGATGGGTCTGCGCGAACAGTCCGGGCAGCACCCGCGACCCGGTCTTGCACACCCCGGTGTGCGCGACATCCCCACCACCGAGCAACCGCAGGAAGTGGCTCTTCCCGGACCCGTTGGACCCGAGCACCGCCACCCGATCCCCGAAGAAGATCTCCGTGGAGAACGGCTTCATCAACCCGGTCAGCTCCAGCGCCTCGCAGGTCACCGCCCGCACGGCCGTCCGCCCACCCCTCAACCGAGGGGTCACCTTCTCGTCGACGGGCAGCTCCGGCGGCGGCCCTGCCTCCTCGTACTTCTTCAGCTTCGCCGCCATCACCCGGTACTTGGCCGCCATGACCTCGGAGATCGTCGCCTGGATCTGGAGCGTCCGCACCAGCTCCTTCAACCGCTCGTGCTCCTCGTTCCACCGCTTGTGCAGTTCGAGCAGCCGGTCGATCCGCGCGGTCCGGGCCGCGTGCCACGTCCCGAAGGACCCGGCGTGCGTCCACGCGCTGTGCGCCTCGACCGTCACGACCTGGGTGGCCGCGATCGACAGCAGCTCCCGGTCGTGCGACACCAGCAGCACGCCCTTGTCCGTCTCGGCGAGCCGCTGCTCCAGCCACCGCTTGCCGGGCACGTCCAGGTAGTTGTCCGGCTCGTCGAGCAGCAGCACCTGCTCCTGGCCGCGCAGCAGCGCCTCCAGCACGAGCCGCTTCTGCTCGCCGCCGGACAGCGTCTTCACGTCCCGGAACCGGGCCCGGTCGTACGGGATGCCGAGCGCGGCCACCGTCACCGTGTCCCAGAGGACCTCGATGTCGTACCCGCCGTGCTCGCCCCAGTTGTTGAGGGCGTTCGCGTACTTCATCTGCGTCGGCTCGTCGTCGGTCTCCATCAACGCCAGCTCGGCCGCGTCCAGGTCGACGGCGGCTTTCCGCAGGCCCGGCGGGGCGACCGCCAGCAGCAGGTCGCGGACGCTGCTGTCGTCGCGGACGGATCCGACGAACTGGGGCATCACCCCGAGACCGCCCTGCACGCGAACGCTGCCCGTCGCCGGGGTCAGCTCACCCGACAGGATCCGCAGCAACGTGGTCTTCCCGACGCCGTTCGCGCCCACGAGCGCGACCACCGACCCGGTACCGACCTTGAACGACACATCGCGAAACAGCTCGCGTCCATCGGCTAGACGGAAGGCAAGACCATTCGCATCGAGGAAACCCACAGTGGGTCATCGTCGTCTGAGAGGGGTCACATGACCAAATCATTTGGTGTATCACCACGGCCCCACGCGCCTCCGAGCAGGAGAGGCGCATCTACGGAGGGAGCTCGATGACCCGCATCGAGTCGGCTCGGCTGGTCGCGGCGCAGCTCGGCGTGCTGGCGACGCTGGGAGCGTTGCCGGACCTGCCGGGCGGACCACGGCTGGACCGCGCACCGACGCCGGTGCACGACGTCAACGGCGAACTGCTGCTGTGGCGGATCGGGTCGAGCTGCGGCCGCGGCTACGTGGACGTCGCCGCGCACCCGAGGATGGGCGCGCCGCTGGTCGCGATCGCGCCGGAGGCCGTCTGGGAACCGGAGATGCTGCTCGGCGAGGCCCGCAGCCTGGACGTCGAGCACGACGAGCTGCGGTTCGTCGCCTACAGCTTCCCGAAGCTGGCCGTGCTGTTCCTGCTCGACGGCGTCGAGGTCGCGCTGCGCGAGCTGCACACGTGGGAGCAGGTGCCCGAGGTCCGGGCGGACCTGAGCGAGCCGCCCGGCGAGTTCGAGCGCTGGTCGTTCCTGGACGAGCAGACCCCGGAGGCCCGGCACCTGCGCGAGGAGCGCTACCGGCAGCAGGTCGAGGCGCTGACGCACCTGGCGAACGTGCTGCACGTCGACGAGCCGGTGGTGCGGCGGTTCGACCGCAAGATCGTCGAGCAGGTGCTGAAGCCGAGGGTGGACGCGCTGGAGCTGCACTACTCGCACAGCTTCGCCGACCAGTCGAGCTGCCTCGGCCTGGTCGGGCAGGAGACGAACCGGTGGAGCGCGGCCGCCAGCACGCAGATGATCCTGGACTTCTACCGCTACCGGTACGACCAGGAGCGGCTCGCCGACGAGCTGGGGCTGGGCACGGAGGAGCACCCGGTGGGGCTGCCCGCGAGCCGGGACTTCGACGTGGTGACGGCGTTGGAGAGCCTCACCGGCAAGTCGCTGTCCGCGGCGCTGTCGACGTCGCCGTCGTTCGCCGAGTACCGCTCGGAGATCCGGGCGAACCGGCCGGTGATCAGCTTCATCCCCGGCCACTGCCGGGTCGTCGCGGGCTACACGCGCACGAGTTCGCTGCTGCTCATCGGGGCCAGCTTCGCCGCGTTGCAGGTCAACGACCCGTGGCCGCCCAGAGCCGGAGTCGTGACGCGGTGGGAGAACGTCGACACGATCGTGTGCCGGAGCACGGTGACGGCGAAGGTGACGCTGATCCCGTAGAGGAGACGGCGCCACGGCGAAGGTGGCGCCGACGCCTCAGCGCCAGGTGGTGCCGCGGAGGAGGAGCAGCACCGAGACCATGCCGAAGCAGCCGAGCGCCGCGCCGATCACGCCCAGGCACAGGAGGCCGACGCCGAGGACGCCGAAAACGACGGCCAGGACCGTCGTGGGCATGGGTCGGGCTCGTCCGACGGCGAGTCTGTTGTCCAGCAGGGGGTCGTCGAGGCGGAACTGGTGCTCGATCTGGTCCAGTGACCGCCGCTCGAATTCACTCAGCATCGGGGCTCCTCCACATGCTCCAGGCATGGGGTGAATACCCCGTTTTCCCCGCCTCAACCCTTTTATCGGCGGGAAAGCGCGACCAGCCGGGAGACGGCCCGCAGGTACTTCTTGCGGTACCCGCCGCGGAGCATCTCGTCGGTGAACAGCTCCGACAGCGGCCGTCCCGACACGGCCACCGGCACGTCCCGGTCGTAGAGCCGGTCGCCCAGCGCGACCAGCCGCAACGCGACGGACTGGTCGTCCGCGGGCCGCACGCCGCGCAGGTGCACGGCCGCCACGCCGTCGACCAGCCTGCCGTAGCGGGACGGGTGGATCTTCGCGAGCCGCGCGCACAGGGCGTCGAAGTCGTCCAGCGTCGAGCCGGGGGTGGCCTCCGCGCTGGCGGCCAGCTCGTCGTCGGTCATCGGGTCGGGCGCGTCGGGCAGGCCGCGGTGCCGGTAGTCCGGGCCGTCGACCCGCACGACGTCGAACCGGGCCGACATGGCCTGGATCTCGCGCAGGAACTCGTGGGCGGCGAACCGGCCCTCGCCGAGCTTGTCCGGCAGCGTGTTGGAGGTCGCGGCGACGAACACGCCCGCCTCGGTCAACTCCTTGATCAGCCTGCTGACCAGCGTCGTGTCGCCGGGGTCGTCCAGCTCGAACTCGTCGATCGCCAGCAGCCGGTGCCCGGACAGCCGCCGCACGGCCTCGCCGAACCCGAGCACGCCGACCAGGTTCGTCAGCTCCACGAACGTGCCGTACGCCTTGGGCCCCGGCACGGCGTGCCAGATCGAGGCGAGCAGGTGCGTCTTGCCGACGCCGAACCCGCCGTCGAGGTACAGGCCGAGCTTGCCGTCCGGCGCGGCCTTCCGGCCGAGCAGCGACCCGAGCCAGCCGCCGCCGGAGTCCTTGGCTACCCGCTTCGCGAACGCCGCGCACGCCGTCACGGCCGCCGCCTGGCTGGGCTCGTCCCGATTGGGCACGTACGTGTCGAACCGCACGTCGTCGAACCGGGGCGGCGGGACCAGGGAGTTCACCAGTTCGTCCGCTTCGATCCGGGGATCTCGGTCGGCCAGGCGCGGGGCGGACATGCGCCAAGGGTATCGGCGCGCGAACGGCGTGACCTCGGGGTGTGTTGGGATGAACTCCATGCAGATCCTGTGGCCCCCGCGCGACGGCGAGATCACCGACGCGGAACTGGAGCGGGCCTACGACTACCCCGCCGACCTGGACCGCCCGTGGGTGCAGGTGAACTTCGTGTCCAGTGTGGACGGGGCCGTGGCGGTGGACGGCCAGTCCGCCGGGCTGGGCAACCCGGCGGACAAGAAGGTGTTCGCGCTCGGCCGCGACCTGGCTGACGTGGTGCTGGTCGGCGCGGGCACGGCGAAGTCGGAGCGCTACCACGGGATCAAGGCGGGCGAGGTGCGCGCGGAGCGCCGGGCGCGGCTCGGGCTCGCGCCGATCCCGCCGATCGCCGTGGTGACCGCCCGCGGCTCGATCACCCCGGACTCCCCCCTGCTGACCGACTCGACCGTGCGACCGATCGTGATCACCACGTCGGCGGCCCCCGCCGAACGCCGGGCGGCGCTCGCCGACGCGGGCGCGGACGTCGTCGTCGCGGGCGAGACCGAGGTGGACCTGGCCGCGGCGTTGCGCGCGCTGGGCGAGCGCGGGCTGCTGCGGGTGAACTGCGAGGGCGGGCCGACGCTGTTCGGCGACCTGATCGCCGCGGACCTGGTGGACGAGCTGTGCGTGACCATCGCGCCGAAGCTCGTCGGCGGCGAGGCGGGCCGGATCGCGCACGGCCCCGTGGCACCGCCGCGGGACATGGCGCTCGTGTCGGCCCTGCACTACGAGTCCGCGCTGCTGCTGCGCTACCAGCGCGTGCGCTGACCAGCCGCGAGGGGCAGGATGGCGCCCGTGCCGCTACCGCTGACCCCGCCGTTGCAGCCGATGCTCGCGACCGCGGTGGACGAGATCCCCACGGGCAAGGACCTGCTGTTCGAGCCGAAGTGGGACGGCTTCCGCTGCCTGGTGTTCCGCGACGGCGACGACGTGGTGCTCCAGTCGCGCAGCGGGAAGCCCCTGAACAGGTACTTCCCCGAGGTCGTCGAGGCGGTGAAGCGCACGCTGCCCTCCCGGATCGTGCTGGACGGCGAGCTGGTGGTCGCCAAGGACGACCGGCTGGACTTCGACGCGCTGGCCGAGCGCATCCACCCGGCCTCCAGCCGGGTGACGCTGCTGGCCGAGACGATGCCCGCCGCGTACGTGGCGTTCGACGTGCTCGCGGTCGGCGACGACGTGCTGCTCGAACGGCCGTGCACCGAACGCCGCGACGTCCTGTTGGCGCTGCTCAAGCCGGGTGACGGGCTGTACCTGACGCCCGCGACCACCAACGTGGAGCTGGCGCGGCAGTGGTTCGAGCTGTTCGAGGGCGCCGGGCTGGACGGCGTGATCGGCAAGCCCGCGGCCTCGGAGTACACGCCGGGCAAGCGGTCGATGATCAAGGTCAAGCACGCCAGGACGGCGGACTGCGTGGTCGCCGGGCTGCGCTGGCACAAGGACACCGAGCCGGGCACGGCCGTGGGCTCGCTACTGCTCGGCCTGCACGACGACCAGGGCGTGCTGCACCACATCGGCGTCGTCGGGTCGTTCAAGGCGGCCCGCCGCCGCGAACTGGCCGACGAGTTGCGCGACCTGATCACCTCCGACGACGACCACCCGTGGCTCGGGCCGGACGCCGAGGACGGCCGCAGGCTGCCGGGCGCGATCAACCGGTGGCGCGGCGAGCACGCGTCGTGGATCGCGCTGCGGCCCGAGCGCGTGCTGGAGATCTCCTACACGCAGACCGAGGGCGCGCACCCGGCCCGGCTGCGGCACAACGGCCAGTTCAGCCGGTGGCGGCCGGACCGCGAAGCCGACTCGTGCCGCTACGACCAGCTCGACCAGCCCGCGCGCTACGACGTGGACTCGGTGCTGCGCGGCGAGGTCAAACCGGCTTAGCGGTCCGGGTCGCGCCCGCCGAGGCGAGCACCACGCAGCACACGGCGACCCACTGCGTCGGCCGCAGCGCCTCGTGCAGCACGACCAGCCCGACGAGCGCGGCCATCGCGGGTTCGAGGCTCATCAGGATGCCGAACACCCGCGGCGGGATGCTGCGCAGCGCCTCCAGTTCCAGCGAGTGCGGCACCACCGTCGACAGCAGCGCCACGCCGAGACCGGAGAGCAGCACCAGCGGGTCGAGCAGCACCGGGCCGAGGTCGCCGACGCCGAACGGGAGCACCACCAAGGCGGCGAACACCATCGCGAGCGCGAGCCCTTGCCCGTCGGTGGACTGGCTGCCCAGCGAGGCCGCGACCAGGATGTACGTCGCCCAGCAGACGCCCGCGAGCAGCGCGAACAGCACTCCGGTCCACACCAGGCCGCCGTCGGACCTCGTCAGCAGGAGCACCCCGCCCGCGGCCAGCAGCGCCCACAGGCCGTCGACCCACCGGCGTGACCCGATCACCGCGACGGCGAGCGGGCCGAGGAACTCGATCGTCACCGCCGCGCCGAGCGGGATGCGTTCGATCGCCTGGTAGAAGAGCAGGTTCATCGACCCGAGCACCACGCCGTAGCCGAGGACGGTGAGCAGCATCCGCTTGCCGATCCGCACCGAGGGCCGCCAGAGCAGCACCAGCACGACGGCCGCGAACGCGAGCCGCAGCGCGACCGTGCCGGACGTGCCCGCGAGGGCGAACAGGTGCTTCGCGAGCGCCGCGCCGACCTGGATGCTGACGATCCCCAGCAGCACCAGCGCCGTGGGCGGCACCGCCCCCGCCACGCGGGCCGCCGCCGCGAACGGCCCCGACCCCCCTGTCGACCGCCCCGACGTCGGACCCGCCTGCGCCATCACCACGTGCGCCATCCTGCCCGTCCGAAGAGGATTCCCGCACGCGGGTATCCACTGCTCACCGAAGTCTCACCTGGCTCGTGCGACCCTTTTGCCCAGTCCGGACAGCCGCCCGCCGAGAGCGAGGAACCTCCAGTGCCGCGTCGGCGCCACGCCGCCCTTTTGCTTCCGCTCGTGGTGATGACCGCACTGAGCGCGTGCAGCGCGGGCCCCTCCATCCGCCCGGTGATCGCCGTCCGCGGCGACAGCGGCCCGCCGAGCGCCGCGGCGCCGTCCGGCACCCAGCCCGCGCCGGGCCTGGAGGAGATCAAGGGCAGCCTCAACTGGACCGAGTGCACGGACCCCACGATGCTGCGGATGGGTTCCACGGCCCCGCAGACGTCGATGACCTTCCAGTGCGCCCGGTTCGCCTCCGTCCTGGACGCCCCGAGCAGGCCGGGCCGCGGCACCATCAGCATCTCCGTCCTCAAGGCGGGCACCGGCAAGAACCCGCTGGTGGTCCTCAGCGACGCCGACGGCGAACCCGGCACCCTCAAGGCCGCCCGACTGGCCGCGTCACTGCCACCCGAGCTGCTGACCACGTTCAGCCTCATCGGCGTGGACCGCAGGGGCACCGGCAAGTCCGACGGCGTCCAGTGCGTCCCCTCGTCGGCCAGGCTCGACATCGTCGAGTTCGACCCGGCCAACACCGACAACGCTCCCCTGCGCAGCGCCATCACCACCGCCAGCCAGGAATGCGTCCTGGACCTGGAGAACCGCCTGACGGCCATGGACTCGTGGCGCGCGGCAGCCGACTTGGACAAGCTGCGCGACCTCCTGGGCGTCAGCACCCTGAACGCCCTGGGCGTGGGCGACGGCGCCAAGGTCCTCACCTTGTACGCCAGCCGCTACCCCACCCGCATCGGCCGCATGGTCTTCGACGGCGCCCCGGACCCCACCCTCGACGCCATCGGCGCGGCAGAAGCGAAGGCGGTGGCGGCCGAAGCCACCTTCGACGCCTTCGCCAAGGACTGCATCGCCAGGAACTGCGCCTTGGGCGCGACCCCCAAAGCCGAACTGGTAGCACTGCTCGACAAGGTCCGCACCAGCCCAGGCCGTTCACTGGGCCTCTCCCTCACCCCCGGCACCACGGTGCAAGCGGTCCTCCTGGGCTTGGCCGACCGCTCCCGCTGGCCCGCACTGGCGGACGCCCTGGTGGCCGCGAAGTCCGGCGACAGCACCGGCCTCACCTCCCTCGTGGAGCCTCTGGTGGCCGACGTCAACGAAAACCCCCCACGCCTGGACGCCACCCTCGTCACGGGCTGCAACGACACGGCGATGCGCATTCCCCCGGACAGGGTCACCGTCCTGACGAAGGACTGGCGCGACAAGCACCCCCTGTTCGGCGCGTTCTACGCCCACAGACTCCTCCTGTGCGCCTCTTTCCCAGTACCCACGCCCTTGAAGGTCCCCCCGCTGGTGGGCGCACCCCCGATGCTCGTCCTCAGCACCGCGACCGACCCCGTCACACCGCAACAGGGCACCGAACGCGCGGCAGGCGCACTGCCGGCGGGCGTCGTCGTGGGCTGGCAGGGCGGCGGCCACGGCGCACTGGGCCTCTCCCAGTGCGCGACCACGGCGGCGGCGGACTTCCTGATCAACGCCAAGGTCCCCGCGAACGGCACCGTCTGCCCCCCGTGATCAGGGCCGGAGAGCGGCGTACAGATACATGTCCCGCCGCGTGCCCGCGATCTCCTGATACCCCTTGAGCAGCCCTTCCCGCTGGTAGCCCGCCTTTTCGGCGGTCCGGACCGAACCGGTGTTCCACGGCTCGATGTACAGCTCCACGCGGTGGAGGGCGGGGATCGTCCAGGCGAACGCGGTCACCGCCGTGAGGGCGTCACGGGCGACGCCTCGGCCTCGGTGCTTGGGCGAGACCGAGTACCCGACGGACGCCCGTCCCGCGTCCAGGTTTCGCAGCCATAGTCCGGTGCTGCCTAGTGCGGTGTTGGTCGTGGCGTCGGCGATGGCGAACGAGAAGCCCGCGCCTTCGGCGAGGCGGCCGCGTTGGCGGGCGATCCAGGCGAGGGCTTGGTCGTGGGTGGGGAAGGCCGGGAGGGTTCCGACGAGAGGGATGTACGGGTCCGCGCCGCACTCGATGGCGAGGTGGACGTCGTCCTCCGTGAACTCCCGGAGGAGTACGGGTCCGAACGCCGGCGGCGTTGTGGGCCAGTCCATGGGGCTCCTCACGTCGTGGTCGGGGTTGGGTCCGGCTTCGATTTCCAGCATGGTCGGTCAGCGGCTACGGCTCCCAGCCGGGCCACCCAGTGGCTTCGATTTCCAGCGTGCTGTGTCCGATTTGATTTGGGGCCCCTAGATTTGCCCCTTGATCGGGCCAAAAGGCAGTGCCCCAAAGCCCT
>Ga0247771_1000083_pt1 | contig 39804 bp, 39 predicted proteins | sample UWRJL197509C6_FD_179948 | JGI IMG/M metagenome (GOLD analysis project Ga0247771, IMG submission 179948) | Plant litter microbial communities from Arlington Agricultural Research Station in Wisconsin, United States - UWRJ-L197-509C-6 | ecosystem: Environmental > Terrestrial > Plant litter >... | reverse complement strand
CCTTCCGCGCTGGGCGTGGTCGAGCCGGTGCACGCGGAGGCGGCGACGGCGGCCACGAGCAGGACGGGGGGCAACAGGAAGCGCACGACACCCGACCCTAGTGCGTGCGCTCCGCCGCCGTCAGCCGATCGCCACCGGCAGTGGGCGCACGGCGTAGGCGCACTCGATGCTGTCGCCGGTCGCGGGGTCGCGCAGCTCCACCCGCCACTCCCGCGCGAACTGGTTCACGCCCTCGCGCATCGGGATGGTGCCGGAGAGCAGCACCGTGCCGGGCCGGAGCAGGTCACGGGCCCGGAGCACGTCGAGCCAGTAGGCGGGCGCGAGCAGCTCGGCGAGCGTGCCGACCTGGATCTGCACGCCGTCAGCCCACGCGGTCAGCTCGACCTGGTCGATCCGGTCGGCCACGTCCGCGAGCCGCCACGCCTTGCGCCCGAGCACGTCGGGCCCGGCCTGCTTGCTCCACGCCACGCCGTGCACCTCCAGCGCCCGGTCGGTGTGGTCGCAGGCGACGGTGAGGAGCACGTCGTCGTCGGTCACGACCAGCGCCCACTCGGCCTCGCCGGAGGTCCGGTCGTGCTGCACGGGCACCTCGTCGGTCTGCTGCGCGAGGTAGGGCGCGACCGGGTAGAGGCTCGGGGTCTCGCTCGGCGCGGGAACGCCCAGTTCGGCGAGTTCCCGCACGTGAGCGGCCACGTCGTCCTGGCTGCGGCCCGCGTAGCCGCCGTTGAGCAGGGTCGTGACGGTCACCGCGGCGGTGCTGCCGTCGGGGAGGTCGAAACGCAGATTTGACATGCCACTCCTTGCGCATACGAGTTGTATACAGGCAGTATTACACGATGCCGTCGACTCAGACCACCGCCGTGGGCAGGCCCGCACTGATCCGCGCGTTCGCCGCGTCGCTCTCCGGCACCGCGCTGGAGTGGTACGACTTCGCGATCTACAACGTGGCCGCCGCCGTGGTGCTCGGCCCGCTGTTCTTCCCCAGCTCCGAGCCGCTGACCGCGACCCTGCTGGCGTTCTCCACCTACGCCGTCGGGTACCTGTCCCGACCGCTGGGCGGGTTCCTGTTCGGCAGGCTCGGCGACACGCTGGGCCGCAAGCGCGTGCTCGTGACGACCCTGTTGATCACCGGTTTCGCCACCATGTTGATCGGCTTGCTGCCGACGCACGCGGCCATCGGCGGCCTCGCGGGCGTGCTGCTGGTGGTGCTGCGCTTCGCCCAGGGCGTCGGCCTCGGCGGCGAGTGGGGCGGGGCCGTGCTGCTGTCCAGCGAGTACGGCGATCCCAAGCAGAGGGGGTTCTGGGCGTCGGCCGCGCAGATCGGGCCGCCCGCGGGGAACCTGATGGCGAACGGCGTCCTGGCGCTGCTCGGCGCGCTGCTCACGGACGAGCAGTTCCTGTCGTGGGGCTGGCGGGTCGCGTTCCTGCTGTCGGCGGTGCTCGTGGCGTTCGGCCTGTGGATCCGGCTGAAGCTGGAGGAGACGCCGGTGTTCAAGGCGATCCAGGAGAGCGGTGACCGGCCGACCGCGCCGATCAGCGAGGTGTTCCGCACCCAGCGCCGCCCGCTGGTGGCCGCCGTCCTGTGCCGCGTGGGCCCGGACGTGCTCTACGCCCTGTTCACCGTGTTCGTCCTGACCTACATCACCACGCAGCTCGGCCTGCCGCGCAACGCGGGCCTCACCGCCGTGCTGATCGCCTCGGCGTGCCAGCTCGTCCTGATGCCGCTGGCCGGGTGGCTGTCGGACCGGGTGAACCGCCGGGTCCTCTACGCGGGCGCGGCCGTGTGCGGCGCGGTGTGGCCGTTCGTGTTCTTCCCGCTGATCGACACCGGGTCACGGGTGTACCTGGTGCTGGGCATCGTGGTCGGGCTGGCGTTCCACGCGTTCATGTACGGCCCGCAGGCGGCGTTCATCTCCGAGCAGTTCACGCCCCGGCTGCGCTACACCGGCAGCTCGCTCGCCTACACCCTCGCGGGCGTGATCGGCGGGGCCGTCGCGCCGCTGGTGTTCACCGCGCTGCTGGCGTCGTTCAAGACCTGGGTGCTGGTCGCGGCCTACGTGACGATCGCCTGCGTGGTCACGCTGATCGGCCTCCACCTCGGGCGCGACCCCGAAGACGATCAGGCGCCCAGCAACACCTTGAGCGTCGACTCCAGGTGAGCGCTGATGGCGGCCGTGGCCGCGCCGACGTCCCCGGACTCGAGCGCGGCCACGATCGACTCGTGCTCCAGCAGCACCGCGTCCTGCCTGCCCTCCGAGCGGTACAGCGCCACGACGCCCGCGCGCACCTGCCGCGCCCGCAGGCCCTCGTACACCTTGGCCATCAGCTCGTTGCCGGTCGCGGACACCAGCAGGGCGTGGAAGCGGCGGTCGACGTCGATGAACTCGCGCGCGTCCGCCATGCCCCGCAACGACGTCTGCCGTTCGATCGCCTCGCGCATCGCCCTGATCGGCGCGGTCCCGGCGGCCAGCACGCGCTCGGCGGCGAACCGCTCGACCACGCCGCGCAGCTCCATCAGCTCGGCGACCTGGCGGCCGGAGATCGGGGCCACGTAAGCGCCCTTCTTCGGCACGAGCTGCACGAGGTCCTCCGCGGCGAGCAGCAGCAGCGCCTCGCGGATGGGGGTGCGGGACACGCCGATCCGGTCGGCCACGTCCTGCTCGCTGATGAACCGCCCCTGCATCTCGGGGTCGGCCAGGATGGTGTCCTTGAGGAACTCGTACGCCTTGTCGCGACCGGACACCTGCATACTGTGTGTATACCAGAGGAGGATCACCCCGTGCGCATCGCGCTCAGCCAGATCAGCTCGACCACCGACCCCGCGGAGAACCTCGACCTGGTGCGCGACGGGGTCCGCCGCGCCGCCGCCGACGGTGCCAGGGTCGTCCTCTTCCCCGAGGCGACCCAGTGCCGGTTCGGGGTGTCCCTCAAGCCGATCGCCGAACCGCTCGACGGCCCGTGGGCGACGGCCGTGCGCGCCATCGCCGTGGAGCACGGCGTGGTCGTCGTCGCGGGCATGTTCACGCCCACCGAGGACGGTCGGGTGACCAACACGCTGCTGGTGACCGGGGCGGACCTGCACCTCGGCTACGACAAGATCCACCTGTTCGACGCGTTCGGGTTCCAGGAGTCGAGCACGGTCGCGCCGGGCGCGAAGCCGGTGACGATCGAGGTGGACGGGCTGACGCTGGGCATCGCCACCTGCTACGACATCCGCTTCCCCGAGCTGTTCCGGGCGCTGGCGGACCAGGGCGCGTCGGCCGTGCTGCTCGGGGCGTCGTGGGGCGCGGGGCCGGGGAAGGTCGAGCAGTGGGAGCTGCTGGTCCGGGCGCGGGCGCTGGACTGCACCTCGTGGGTGCTGGCGTGCGGGCAGGCCGATCCGGGCGTCGACCTCGGGACCGCGCCCACCGGCGTCGGGCACAGCACGGTCGCGGACCCGTTGGGGAACGTCGTGGGAAGCCTTGGGGCGCAACCGGACCTGCTGGTGGTGGAGATCGACGCGGAGGCCGTGGAGAGCGCTCGGCGGACGTTGCCGGTACTGGCGAACCGGCGGCTCTGACCGGTAGGTTTCCGCACGTTTGCGGACCGCGGAGACCGTCCGGATGATCTTCTCAGCGCATGGGGCACGGGCATGACGAACTCGGCTGAGTGGTACCAGGCGTGGGGCGCGGCCACCCACCTGTACCGGCACCTGTCGGCGGGCGGTGAACCGCAGCCGGTCTTCACGCCCGTGCGCCTCGCACCGGGCGAGACGTCGTTCTCCGACGTGACGCTGACGTACTCCCGGTTCTACGCCATGGACGTCGGCTACGAGACGAACAGCGGCTTCTTCTTCGGGTCGCCGCTGTTCGTCGCCGCGGGGCTGGCCGCGAACGCCGTCGGCAACTCGATGGCGAGGAACCGCGCCGAGCAGCTGGCGGCCCCGCAGTGGCGCGAGCACTGCGCGGCGCGCACGGTCGTGACCGACCGGCGGACGCTGTGCTTCGCGGCGGGCCGGTGGCTCTCCTTCGACCACGACAGCGTCGTGGAGTTCACCGCCGACCCGCCGCGGGCCGTGTGCTTCCTGAACTTCGCCGCCGCGGAACCCCTGTGCCTCGCCGGGTTCAGCGCCCCGTGGCTGACCGTGCTGCTCACCCGCTTCCTCTACGGCGCGGAACGGATGGCGCAGCTCCCGTACCTGCACCCGTTCGCGACGAGCCCGCTCTAACGCAGGTCCATGCCCAGGTCCAGCGCGGGCGAGGAGTGCGTCAGCCCGCCGACCGCGAGGTAGTCGACGCCGGTCTCGGCGTAGGCCCTCGCGACGGCCAGCGTGAGCCCGCCGGACGCCTCCAGCGGGACGCCACCGGCCCGGCGGACGGCCTCGACGCACATCTCGGGCGTGAAGTTGTCCAGCAGCACCAGTTCCGCGCCCTCGGCCACGGCCTCGTCGAGCTGGTCGAGGCTGTCCACCTCGACCTCGCAGAACAGGTCGGGGGCGTGGGCGCGGACCGCCGCCATGGCGGCCTTCACCGACCCGGCCGCGACGACGTGGTTGTCCTTGATCAGGACGGCGTCGCCGAGACCCATCCGGTGGTTGACCCCGCCCCCGCAGCGGACCGCGTACTTCTCCAGCAAACGCAGGCCGGGCAACGTCTTGCGGGAGTCGCGGATCCGGGCCTTCGTGCCCGCCACCGCGTCCACCCACGCCGCCGTGGCGGTCGCGATGCCGGACAGGTGCGTGAGGAAGTTCAACGCCGTGCGCTCGGCCGTGAGCAGGTCGCGCACCCTGCCGCGCACGACCAGCGCGGGCTCGCCGGGCACGGCCTTCTCCCCGTCCCGCTTGTGCGACAGGACTTCCACGCCGGAGCCGAACACCTCCAGCGCCACCGGCACCCCGGCCAGCACGCCTGCCGCGCGCGGGGTCAGCTCGGCGACCGCCACCGCGTCGGCGGGCACGGTCGCCTCCGTCGTCGCGTCCGGGCCGTAGCGGAGGTCCTCCGCGAGCGCCAGCGCGATCGCCCGGCGGGCGTCTTCCATGTCGAGCGTGGTCATGCCGCTCCCCAAGCCATGACGGGATCCGCGAGCACGGGCTGGCCGGTCGGCGTGAGCCGGACGACCTGGCTGCGGTGCCAGCGCACCTCGTCGCGTTCGGTGTGGTCCGTTCGCACGTGGCAGCCGCGCGACTCGGTCCGCTCGGCGGCCGCCGCGATGAGCGCCCGCGCGGCCAGCGTCAGCGCTGCGTCCTCCACCAGCCGCCGGGTGTCGAGCACCCGGTCCACAGTGGACAGGTCGAGCACGGAGCCGACGACCGCGAGGCCCTCGGCGTCCCGGCCGATGGCCGCGTACCGGCTCATGACCCGTTGCAGCGAGTCGCGGTCGGCGACCGGGGCCGTCGGCAGCACCGGGTCGAGCGCGGCCTTCGGGTCGGCCAGCAGGCCCAGCGCCAGGTCCGCCGCGATGGCCTCGGCGGACCGCGTGCCGACGACCAGGCCCTCCAGCAAGCTGTTGGAGGCCAAGCGGTTCGCGCCGTGCAGGCCGGTGCGGGCCACCTCGCCCGCCGCGTACAGACCCGTGACGGCGGTGCGCCCGTCCACGTCGGCCATCACGCCGCCGCACGCGAAGTGCGCCGCCGGGGCGACCGGGATCGGGTCGTGCGCCGGGTCGATCCCCGCCGCGACGCACGCCGCGTGGACGGTCGGGAACCGGGTCGCCATCGAGCCGAGACCGGTGGCGTCGAGGAACACGTGGTCGTCGATCCCGCCGGGACCGGCCGCCATGTGCCGGGTGATGGCCGCCGCGACCACGTCGCGAGGAGCCAGGTCCTCCAACGGGTGCACGCCCTTCATGACCCGCGCGCCGGTCGCGTCGACGAGCACCGCGCCCTCGCCGCGGACGGCCTCGGTGATCAGCGGGCAGCGGCCGCGCGCGCCGCGCCCGGTGTACAGGACGGTCGGGTGGAACTGGACGAACTCGACGTCCGCGGCCATGGCCCCGGCCCGCATCGCCAGCGCCAGCCCGTCGCCGGTGGCGACCTCGGGGTTGGACGTGGCCTGGTAGAGCTGGCCGAGCCCGCCGCTGGCCAGCAGCACCGCGGGCGCGCCGATCACGCCGGGGACGCCGTTGCCGTCCAGCACCAGCAGCCCGCACACCGCACCGAGCGGCGTCCGCAGCGCGTCGACCGCCACGTGCTGTTCCAGCACCGGCAGCCGACCGTCGACGGTGGCCGCGAGCAGCGCCCGTTCCACCTCGGCCCCGGTCGCGTCGCCGCCGGAGTGCACCACGCGGAACGCCGTGTGCCCGCCTTCACGGGTGCGCGCCAGGTGGCCGTCCGGCTTGGCGTCGAACACCGCGCCGCGCTCGCGCAGCCGCGTGACCGCCTCCGGTCCGCCGGAGATGACCGCGGTGACGGCGTCGGCGTCGCAGAGCCCCGCGCCCGCGACGAGCGTGTCGCCGATGTGCGCGTCGACCGTGTCGCCCTCGTCGTGCTCACCGGGCAGGACGACGGCGACGCCGCCCTGCGCCCAGCGCGTGTTGCCGTCCGGCCCGCTGGCCTTCGTGACGACGAGGACCCGCAGGCCCAGTTCGTGGGCGCGCAGCGCGGCCGTCAGGCCCGCCACCCCCGTGCCGACCACGACGAGGTCGGCGCGGGCCTCCCACCGCGGCCTCACTCGCCGCCGCCGGGCTTGCCGATCTCGATCATCCGCTGCACCGACGCCTGCGCCCGCTTCGCGGTCTCCGGGTCGACGTGCACCTCGTCCTTGTTCTCGCGCAGGCAGCGCAGCAGCGCGGTCGGCGTGATCATCTTCATGTACTTGCACGACGCCCGGTCGTTCACCGCGCGGAAGTCGATCTCCGGCGCGGCCTTGCGCAGCTGGTGCAGCATCCCGATCTCGGTCGCGACCAGCACGGACTTCGCCGTGGTCCCGCGCGCGGCGGTGATCATGTCGCCGGTCGAGAGGATGCGGACCTGGTTCGCGGGCACGATGCCCTCGCCCGCGAGGTAGAGCGCCGAGGTGGCGCAGCCGCACTCCGGGTGGATGAACAGGTCGGCCTCGGGGTCCTCGGCCGCGCGCGCCGCCAGCTCGGGGCCGTTGATGCCCGCGTGCACGTGGCACTCGCCCGCCCAGATGTGCAGGTTCTCGCGGCCCGTCTCGCGCTTCACGTGCGCGCCGAGGAACTGGTCCGGCAGGAACAGCACCTCGCGGTCCGCGGGGATCGAGGCGACGACGTCGACCGCGTTCGAGGACGTGCAGCAGATGTCCGTCTCGGCCTTCACCTCGGCGGTGGTGTTCACGTAGGACACGACCACCGCGCCGGGGTGCTCGGCCTTCCACTCGCGCAGCTGCGCGCCGGTGATCGAGTCGGCGAGCGAGCACCCCGCCCGCTCGTCCGGGATCAGCACGGTCTTCTGCGGGGCCAGGATCTTCGCGGTCTCGGCCATGAAGTGGACGCCGCAGAAGATGATCGTGGAGGCCTCGCTGGCGGCCGCGATCCGGCTCAGCGCGAGCGAGTCGCCCGTGTGGTGCGCGATGTCCTGGATCTCGGGCAGCTGGTAGTTGTGGGCGAGGATCACCGCGTCGCGCTGACGTGCGAGTTCGAGCACCTCCGCGCGCCAGGACGCGTCGGCCTCGATGCCGTCGTACGCGCCGTCTGAGGTTCGCTCCACATATGCGGTAGCGACCATGGGGTCCTCCTCGCGACTCTCCGAGGTTTTCGCCTTTGGGTCGAAAACGTGACCGATAGTATCAGCCCGTGGGTCTCGCGGGACATGAGGTGTTGGCCGCAGTACTCCAGGTGAGAGCCGGATCACTCCAGGTCATGCTCTGGCGACGCGCTCGGGAACCGCACGCTCACCGGTGGTCACTCCCCGGCGGCGCGCTCGGCGACCGGGAGGACATCGAGGCCTCGATCCGCCGCCAGCTGGCGGAGAAGGTCGACGTCAGGCAGCTCTCGCACGTGGAGCAGCTGTCGGTCTTCAGCGCCCCGGACCGGGTCCCCGGCCCCCGCGTCGTGGCGACCGCGTTCCTCGGCCTGGTGCCCTCCGACATCGACCCAGTCGTGCCCGCCGACACCGAGTGGTTCCCGGTCGACGACCTCCCCGTGACCGCGTTCGACCACCGGTCGATCATCCACAAGGCCCGGCACCGGCTGGGCTCGAAGCTGTCGTACACGAACCTCGGATTCGCCTTGGCGCCACCGGACTTCACCATCTCCGCGCTGCGCGAGCTGTACTCGGCGGCACTGGGCTACCGCGTGTCCGCCACCAACCTGCAACGCGTCCTCTCCCGCCGCGGCCTGCTGGAACCCACCGGCGACACCAGCCCACCCGGCCCCACCGGCGGCAGACCCGCTGCCCTTTTCCGTTTCAGCGCAAGGGGAATCCTGGTGACCGACCAGTTCGCCGTGCTGCGCCCGCCGTCGACCGGCCGTCCGGCGGGCACGACCGCCACGTCGTAACGTGAAGACGTGACCGAGACGCTCCCCCTGTTCCCGCTGGGCACCGTGCTGATGCCCGGAGCGTCCTTGCCGCTGCACATCTTCGAGCCGAGGTACCGCCAGCTGACCGTCGACCTGGTCACCGGCGTGCTGCCGGACCGCCAGTTCGGCGTGATCTCGCTGCGCGAAGGCTGGGCGATGGGCACCGACAACGTGGCGTCGATGCGCGAAGTGGGCTGCTCCGCCCTGCTCCGCGAAGCGCGCAGGCTGAACGACGGCAGGTTCGACATCGTCACCCGCGGCGAACAACGCTTCAAGCTGCTGTCCGTGGACCACACCGCCGCGCCGTACCTGGTGGGCGAGGTGGAATGGCTGCCGGACACCCCGACACCCCCACCCGTGGCCGAGGTCCTGCCGTTAATGGCCGACTCCGCCCGCGCCGCCCACCAGCGCTACTGCGCCGCCGCGTGGCACAAGGAGGACTGGGCCCCACCACCAGCGGAAACCACGCACGAGCTGTTGTCGTACCTGCTGGCGGGGGACTGCCTGTTGGCGTTGGAGGACCGGCAGCGCTTGCTGGAGGAGACCTCGGCAGCCCGAAGGCTCCGCCTGGTCCGCCGAATGCTGCACCGCGAGGCAGGCATCTTGAGCGCCTTGCGCGCCGTGCCGGTGCCCTTGGCCGAGTTCGGGCATTTGCCGAACCCGAACTAGGTGTGGAGCCGCGAGGTCCGGTGAACGGCCCGTTCACCGGACCTCGCGGCTTACCGGTTTCGGCTGAACGGACCGTTCACCAACACTTGGCAGCCGAGTCGGGGCGGCATGGGATCGAACGGTCCACTCACCCGCTTCAGACCTCACCGAGTCCGACCGAACGGACCGTTCACCAAGCCCACACCGCGACCGGTCCAGCCGAACGGACCGTTCACACACCTCGGCATCCCGCGGCCGAGCTGAACGGACCGTTCACCATGCTTCACGACCCGATGGTTCCGGCTGAACGGACCGTTCACCGGCATGTGGCCACCGAAGCAGGCGGCATGAGGTCGGACAGGCCACCCACCAGGCCTCACCCCCCGCCGATTCCGGCTGAACGGACCGTTCATCAAGCTCGGCGGCCGAACCAGAGAGCCGCATGGGGCCGAGCGGGCCGTCCATCACCCTCGCGCCAAGTCGGTTGCGACTGAACGGTCCGTTCACCGACCTCCGCGAGCCCGCGATTCCGGCTGAATGGACCGTTCACCCGCCCCAGGGGTGCGACGTGAGCCGAGTGGACCGTTCACCGAATCCCGGCAACCGGCCGGAGCCGCATCAGAGCCGCATCCAGGCCGAGCAGACCGCTCACGCGATCCCATGAAGCTGCCGTTCCGGCTGAACGGACCGTTCGCCGGCGTTCGGGTTCCGCGGCTCCGCCTGAGTGGACCGTTCACCAGGCTGGTTGTCTCCGGAGTCGCGGCAGTTCGCAGCAGAGGGCGCGAGTCTCCGCCGGGATGAGTTCGGTCGAGCGGACCGTTCACCCGGCCTTCCCCTGGGCCGGCTTCGATCGGGACTTGCCGGTCGTCGGCGCCGGCTGATCGTCACCCGGCCTTCCGCCGCAGCCGACGAAGCGATCAGCCGAGCAGCCCATCACCGCCTGCCCGACGGCCAACTCTCCGGACAGCTCACCCGCACGCCACCCCGCCGAACAACCCACCACCGCCCACCCACACGCCACCCGCCAAGCCGACCACCGCCCACTCACGCGCCACCCGACCGAGCAGCCGAACCCCTCCCCCGCACCCCGCCGAACCCTCAACCCTCCAACGCACACCCGAATGCACCCGCCCCGCAAGCGGAAGCTTCCGCCGATTGCCCCCTTGAAGGATTGTTCAACAATCCTCTAGCGTGTGAGCCACGGCACAAACCCTTCCCCACCCCACCGCGAGACCCGTGAGAGGTGCGCATGAGTACGACATCCACGACCCCGGAAGCTCGGCAAGGCTGGTTCAGGTCGCTTGGACCGCGTGGGAAGCGGGCGTTCGTCGGGGCGTTCGGCGGGTACGGCCTCGATTCCTACGACTACTGGATCCTTCCCCTCAGCCTGGTGGCGATCACGTCGTTCTTCGGGATCTCCAAGGGGCAAGCGGGGCTGTTGAACACGGCCACGTTGGTGCTCTCCGCGCTCGGCGGGGCGGTGGCCGGGGTGTTGGCGGATCGGATCGGGCGGGTGCGGACGCTGCTCGTCACGGTCTTCACCTACGCCGTGTTCACGGTCCTCTGCGGGTTCGCCACCAGCTACGAGATGCTGCTCGTGTTCCGCGGCCTGCAAGGGCTCGGGTTCGGCGGGGAGTGGGCCGCCGGGGCGATCCTGGTGGCCGAGTACTCGAAGCCGGAGTACCGCGGGCGGGCCGTGGCGTTCATCCAGAGCGCGTGGGCGGTCGGGTGGGGGCTGGCGGTGGTGGTCTACACCGTCGTGTTCTCCGTGGCGGGACCGGATCTGGCGTGGCGGATCATGTTCTGGACCGGGGCGCTGCCCGCGGTGCTGATCCTCTACATCCGACGCACGGTGCAGGACGCGCCGGGAACCGTGGAGCAGCGCGAGAAGAGCACGCGCAACTTCTCGGCGATCTTCGCCAGGGACCTGAGGAAGACCACGTTCTTCGCCGCCCTGCTGGCGACCGGAGTGCAGGGCGGGTACTACACGCTCGCCACCTGGCTGCCGACGTACCTCAAGACCGAGCGCGGACTGTCCGTCATCAACACCACGGGCTACTACGCCTTCCTCATCTCCGGAGCGTTCATCGGTTACGTCTGCGGCGGATTCGTCACGGACCGGTTGGGGCGCAAGAAGACCTTCGCGCTCTTCGCCGTCCTGTCCGCCGTGCTGATCATGCTCTACACGCAAATCCCCACCGGCGCGAACACGGCCGTGCTGTTCCTCGGGTTCCCGCTCGGCTTCTGCGCGTCGGCCATCTTCAGCGGGTTCGGCTCGTTCCTCGCGGAGCTGTACCCGACGGACGTGCGCGGCACCGGGCAGGGCTTCACCTACAACTTCGGCCGGGCCGTCGGGGCGCTCTTCCCGGCGGGGGTCGGGTTCCTCGCGGAGAGCATGGGCGTCGGCGGCGCGATGGTGTTCGGGGCGGCCGCGTACGGCGTCGCGGTGCTGGCGCTGCTGGGTCTGCCGGAGACCCTGGGACGGGAGCTGACGTGACACCGGAGGAGGTCCGGGCCCGCGCGAGCGGACCCACGGCCGGTCTGGCGACGGGGTTCGCGCAGGCGAACCTCATCGCCGTCCCGGCGGACTGGGCGTACGACGTGCTGCTGTTCACGCAGCGGAACCCGAAGCCGTGCCCGGTGCTGGACGTGACGGACGCGGGCAGCCCGCGGACCGTCCTCGCGCCCGGCGCCGACCTGCGGACGGACCTGCCGCGCTACCGGGTGTGGCACGACGGCGCGCTCGTCGAGGAGCCGACCGACGCCACGCCGTTCTGGCGGGACGACCTAGTGGCGTTCCTCATCGGGTGCAGCTTCACGTTCGAGGGCGACCTGGCGAAGGCCGGGGTGCCGCTGCGGCACGTCGAGCAGGGGCGCAACGTGCCGATGTTCGTGACCAACCGCCAGTGCCGCCCGGCGGGCCGGGTGCACGGGCCGCTGGTGGTGTCGCTGCGCTGGATCCCCGAGGACCTCGTCGACACCGCGGCACGGGTCAGCGGCCTGATGCCCGCGGTGCACGGGGCGCCGGTCCACGTGGGCGACCCGGCCGCGCTGGGCGTCGCCGACCCGGCCGCGCCGGACTTCGGGGACCCGGTCGACGCCGAGCCCGGTGACGTGCCGGTGTTCTGGGCGTGCGGGGTGACGCCGCAGGCCGCGCTGATGGCGTCGAGGCCGCCGTTCGCCATCACCCACGCGCCGGGCCACATGTTCGTGACCGACGTGCCCGACTCCGAGTACCGGGTCGGCTAGGCAACAGGTCCGGACCACTGTCTGATTTGTCCGCGAATGGACCTTCATATCCCACCTGGACCACTGGTACTGAGTGGTCCAAAAGTGCATGTCAGACGAATTGGGTAAGAAGGTTGCCTAATAGCGATTCCGTGGATTACGGTGACCGCCATCACCCCGAACCACACCGGGTGCCTCACGAAGGACGCAGACACCAGCCGCCGCAGCCGTGTGTCCCATCCCCTGTTTCGCGGAGGTTTTCGTGTTCAACTCAGGCAGGCTCCTGCGCCTGGCCGCGGTGGCGACGATGTCGATCGCCCTGGTCTCCTCGGTCACCACCACGGCTGCGCTTGCGAAGCCGATGTCCGCGGACGGGGTCAGCGCCGCCGCGGTCGACCTGGACAACGCGGCCAAAAAAGAGATCGCCATGAAGCTGGTCTCCAGCGCCGAGAACTCCTCGCTGGACTGGAAGGCCCAGTACAGCTACATCGAGGACATCGGCGACGGCCGCGGCTACACCGCCGGCATCATCGGCTTCTGCTCCGGCACCCACGACATGCTCGAACTGGTGCAGGAGTACACCAAGCGCTCGCCCAACAACATCCTGGCGAAGTACCTGCCCGCGCTGAAGAAGGTCGACGGCTCGGACTCGCACACCGGCCTCGGCAACGCGTACGTGAAGGACTGGAAGACCGCCGCGAAGGACCAGGTCTTCAAGGACTCCCAGAACTACGAGCGCGACCGCGTGTACTTCAACCCGGCCGTGAGCCAGGGCAAGGCCGACGGCGTCCGCGCCCTTGGCCAGTTCGCCTACTACGACGCGATCGTCGTGCACGGCGACGGTGACGACAGCACCAGCTTCCGCAACATCCGCAAGCGCGCGCTGGGCAAGGCGAAGCCCCCGTCACAGGGCGGCAACGAGACCACGTGGCTCAACGCCTTCCTCGACGCCCGCGTGTGGGCCATGCAGCAGGAGGAGGCGCACTCGGACACCTCGCGCATCGACACCGCGCAGCGCGTGTTCCTCAAGGCGGGCAACCTCGACCTGAACCCGCCGCTCAAGTGGAAGGTCTACGGCGACAGCTACAGCATCAACTCGTAGCCGCCACACCGACGACGGCCCCCCGACCCAAGCGGTCGGGGGGCCGTTTCGCGTCCTGAGTAGACCGAACGTTCCCCTGGAAACCGTTGCCGTTAAACAGGAATCCCCGAAAAACTGGATATGGCAAGAAGGTTGCCCAATAGGCGGTGGCGCCGTTACGGTGGCGATCGCCCACCCAGCTCCCTGCCGGGTGGCGACCGAACGGACACCCCGCCGCCGTGTCCCATCCCCTGTTCCGCGGAGGTTCCTCTCGTGCTGAACCCAGGCAGGCTCCTGCGCCTCGCCGCAGCAGCAGCCCTCTCGATCTCGCTCGTGTCCGCGGGGACCGCGAACGCCCTGGCGCGGCCGATGGCCGCCGACGGCGCTCGGGCCGCGGGCGACGTCCGAGCGGCGGCGGTCGGCCTGGACGACCCCGCCAAGAAGGAAATCGCGATGAAACTCGTCTCCAGCGCGGAGAACTCCTCGCTGGACTGGAAGGCGCAGTACGGCTACATCGAGGACATCGGCGACGGCCGCGGCTACACCGGCGGCATCATCGGCTTCTGCTCCGGCACGCACGACATGCTGGAGCTCGTCGAGGAGTACTCGAGCCGGGCTCCCGGCAACGTGCTGGAGAAGTACCTGCCCGCCCTGCGCGAGGTCGACGGCTCGGACTCGCACGACGGCCTGGACCCGAACTACACCAGGGACTGGAAGACGGCCGCGAGCGACCCGGTCTTCCAGGCGTCGCAGAACGACGAGCGCGACCGCGTGTACTTCAACCCGGCCGTGAGCCAGGGCAAGTCGGACGGCGTCCGCACGCTCGGCCAGTTCATCTACTACGACGCCATCGTCATGCACGGCGACGGCAGCGGCACCGGCTTCCGCGGCATCCGCGACCGCGCGCTGGGCAAGGCGAAGCCGCCGTCGCAGGGCGGCGACGAGACCGCGTGGCTCAACGCGTTCCTGGACGCCCGCGTGTGGGCGATGCAGCAGGAGGAGGCGCACTCGGACACCTCGCGCGTCGACACCGCGCAGCGGGTGTTCCTGAACGCGGGCAACTTCGACCTCACCCCGCCCCTCAGGTGGAAGGTCTACGGCGACAGCTACAGCATCAACTCGTAGCCGCCACACCGACGAGGCCCTCCGACCGCCAGGTCGGGGGGCCTTTCGGCGTTCACGCGGGCAGGTGGAGTTCCGCCCAGTCGGAGATCTGCTGGAGGGCGGGCATGAGCGCGCACCCGGCCGGGGTCAGCGCGTAGGTCACGGCGACCGGAGGGCCGTCGGACACCGTCCGCGACACCAGGCCCGCGTCGGTCAGCGTCGCCAGCCGCTCCGCGAGCACCGAGTCACTCACCTTGCCGAGGCTCCGGGACAGCTCCCGGTACCCGGCCGGACCACGACCGAGCTGCCCCAGCAGCAACCCGGTCCACCTCGTACCCAGCAGCGAGAACGCGCGGGTCAGCGCCGCGTCCCCGCGTTCGCACTCGTCGGACATGAGCTGATGCTAATCTCGAGTTGCGCTTCTAAATAAGAAGTAGCTTCTCCAAGGGAGTGACTCGTGAAGATCGGATTCACGCTTCCCCAGGTCGGCAAGGTCGCCTGGCAGGCTCCGCAGGTCGCGCGGTACGCGCGGGAGGCCGAACGGCTGGGCGCCGCCAGCCTGTGGGTCATCGACCGGCTGCTCTCCCCGGTGGACCCCGAGATCGGCTACAACGGCGCCGACACGTTCCCCGAGGAGTTCAGCGCGATCCTCGACCCGTTCGTGCTGCTCGGCGTGGCCGCGACGGCGACCGAGCGGGTGGAGATCGGCAGCAACATCCTCAACACCCCGTGGTACCCGCCCGCGCTGCTGGCGCGCACGCTCACGACGCTCGACGTCCTCAGCGGCGGCCGCCTGGTGCCGGGGTTCGGCACGGGCTGGTCGCCCGAGGAGTACGTGGCGGCGGGCGTGCCGATGAAGGAGCGGGGCGCCCGGCTCGACGAGACCCTCGACGCGCTGGAGCAGCTGTGGACCGCCGACCCGGCCGAGTTCCACGGCGAGCACTGGCAGGTGCCCGCCACGAAGTCCGCGCTCAAGCCGGTGCGCCGTCCCCCGGTCTACCTCGCGGGCTTCGCCCCGGCCGCGATGCGCCGGGTCGCCCGCCGGGCCGACGGCTGGCTGCCCGCCGTCGCGCCGCCCGGCATGACCGACCTCGACGCCATGGTGGTCACGCCGCTGGCGGCCATCCGCGCGATGCGGGCCGACCTGGGCCGGGACCCCGCCACGCTCGACGCGATCCTGCGGGTCTACCCGACCGTGCGCTCGACGACGGTCGTCGCCGACGTGGCGGACACGATCAAGCGGGTCCAGGACGACACCGACGTGCGGCACGTCCTCGTCGACCTGATGTACCAGGCGGACGACGTGGACGGCCTGCTGGAACTCGTCGAGTCGATCCTCGACGCCACGAGGTAGCGGCCCGCCGGTTGGGCGGTCAGCCCAACCGGCGGCCCAGGTCGTCCATGCCGTTCCACGCCGCGAGGCACCCGTAGGACAGGGCCGTGGCCAGCGGCCAGGCCACCACGCCCCACCAGGTCTCCAGCACCGGTGCGGTCATCACCGTGTCGCCGATGTTCAGCTGGCCGGTGACCGCGTAGTGGTCCCCGGCCAGCCCCAGGCCCGTCTTCTGCCCCAGGTACGCGGCCAGCGCCGACCCCAGGACGGCGGCGATCATGATCACCGGGCCGCGGCGCTCGCGGAACAGCCAGACCGCGATCCCGGTCAGCAGCCCCGCGCCGAGCCCCATCAGCACGAAGACCATCAACGCGTCCAGCCGGTGGTAGCTCTCCCCGCCGACGGCGATCAGCTGGTCCGCGTCCTGCACGACCTTGTTCTGCCCCGGAGCGATCCGGGACCAGACCCAGCCCAACGGCAGCGCGAACGCCGCGAGCGCGCCCAGCAGGCAGACGGCGGGCAGGAGGTCGCGCTTCACCACGACCCTCGGTCGGGGCGGGCTGAAGTCGAACACCCACTCGGGCAGGACTGGCGGGACGCGGACCGGGACGGCCCTGTCCTCCACCGGTTGTTCCGCCACCCGCGACCTCCTCGTAAGCACCAAGCTCGGGTGCGAGGTTACCGCGCCGACGTGATCTCGCCGTGACGACTGCACCGCGCCGACCAGCCCGCCGGGGTGACCTGGACGACCATCCGGCGGGCGCACTCGGCGCAGTAGCGCGGCGGGTCGATCACGGTGAGGCGCTTGCGGCACGCCTCGTGATCCCCCGCCGCGTCGTCTTTCCCGCAGTAGGAGCAGTAGCCCACGTCGACCTTCACAGCGTCTGGCTGAGCGCCTTGATGGGCATGCTCAGCTCGTCCAGCATCTCCAGGTCCTGCACGGCCGGGCGGCCCAGGTTCGTCAGGTAGTTGCCGACGATGATCGCGTTGATCCCGCCGAGCATCCCCTGCTTCGCGCCGAGGTCGCCGAAGGTCAGCTCACGGCCGCCCGCGAAGCGCAGGATCGTGCGGGGCAGCGCCAGCCGGAACGCGGCCACGGCGCGCAGCGCGTCCGCGCCCTCCACCACCGGGTAGTTCTCGTACGGCGTGCCGGGGTTGGGGATCAGGAAGTTCAGCGGCACCTCGTCGGGCTCCAGCGACGCCAGCTGCACGGCGAACTCGGCGCGCTGGGCCAGCGTCTCGCCCATGCCGATGATGCCGCCGCAGCACACCTCCATGCCCGCGTCGCGGATCATCCGCAGCGTGTCCCAGCGCTCCTCCCACGAGTGCGTGGTGACCACGTTCGGGAAGTGCGAGCGGGCGGTCTCCAGGTTGTGGTTGTAGCGGTGCACGCCCATCGCCACCAGCTCGTCGACCTGCTCCTGCGTCAACATGCCGAGCGAGCAGGCGATCTGGATGTCGTTGCCGTCGTCGCGGATGGCCTTGATGCCGTCGCGGACCTGCGACAGCAGGCGCTTGTCCGGGCCGCGCACGGCCGCGACGATGCAGAACTCGGTCGCGCCGGTGTCCGCGGTCTGCCGGGCGGCCTTCACCAGGCCGGGGATGTCCAGCCACGCCGAGCGGACCGGCGAGGGGAACTGGCCGGACTGCGAGCAGAAGTGGCAGTCCTCGGGGCAGCCGCCGGTCTTGAGGGACACGATGCCCTCGACCTCGACCTCGGGGCCGCACCAGCGCATCCGCACCTCGTGGGCGAGCGCGAGGAGGTCGGAGATCCGCTCGTCGGGGAGTTCGAGTACCTCCAGCACCTGGGCTTCGGTCAGGCCCACACCGCGCTCGAGGACCTGTTCGCGCGCCACGTCCACGACGTCGGTGCTGCGGTCGACCTGCTCGGGTGCTGCGGTCACGACTTCTCCTTCGGCAGACGGGCGTTCGGGCAAGTGTGCCGCACCTCGCTGATCGACAAGGCGCGTCGCTCGTCACACGTAGTGGGAGGCGAACGCCTCGGGGTCGAACGTGCCGCCGAACCACGGCGACAGCGCGCCGCGCGCGACCTCGAGGAAGTCGGCGGGGTGCAGCCCGGTCACGCCGTTGGGCAGCACGCCGAGCAGCGGTCCTCCCGCGGCTTCGGGCAGGTCGGTGAGGTTGCTGCGGGCCGCGAGGTCGGGCGCGGCGGGCCAGCGGCCGACGACGACGCCGAGCGATTCCAGGCCGCGGCGCAGGATCGCCTCGGCGGTCAGCGCGGTCGCGTTCAGCGTGCCCAGCCCGGCCGCGGCGACGACGAGCACCGGGGCGTTGACCGCCCACGCCGCGTCGGCGATGGTCGTGCCCTTCTCGTCGAACCGCACCAGCAGCCCACCGGCGCCCTCGACCAGCACGAGGTCGTGGGTCTGGTCCAGCTCCGTGACGACCGCGGCGATCTCCGACGGCGAGAGCGTGGGTCTGCCCGCGCGTCTGGCCGCCGTCGCCGGGGCCAGCGGATCGGGGTACCTGACCAGCTCGCGGGTGGTGATGGCCGGGCCCACGAGGCGGAGCACCTCGTCGACGTCACCGGGCTCGCCGGGCAGCAGCCCGGTCTGCGCGGGCTTGAGCACGGCGACCCGTCTGCCGTCGGCGGACGCGACCGCGGCCAGCGCGGCCGTCACGGCCGTCTTGCCGACCTCGGTATCCGTACCGGTGATCACGAGGACGCTCACGGGGAAACACCCTACGGCGAACCGGAGGGCGCTACCGGTTGGCGGGTGTCCCCTTCGCCCGCCGTTGCCCGGATCGTTATCCCGCCTCGGCGGCCGCCACGACGGCGGCGCAGATGGCCGCCACGTCGTCGTCCGTGCAGATGTACGGGGGCATCGTGTAGACGAGGTCGCGGAACGGCCGCAGCCACACGCCGTGCTCGACGGCGGCGGCCGTCGCGGCGGCCATGTCCACCTCGTGGTCGAGCTGCACGACCCCGATCGCCCCGAGCACCCGGACGTCGCCCGGCGCGTTCGCGAGCCCGGCCTTCAGCCCGGCCTCGATCCGCCGCACCTCGCCGCGCCAATCCTGCGAGAGCAGCAGGTCGATCGACGCGGACGCCACGGCGGCGGCCAGCGGGTTGCCCATGAACGTGGGCCCGTGGGCCAGGATCGGCACCTCGCCGCGGCTGATGCCGTCCGCGACCCGCTCGGTGCACAGCGCGGCGGCCATCGTGAGGTAACCGCCGGTCAACGCCTTGCCGACGCACATCACGTCCGGGCTGACGTTCGCGTGGTCGGCGGCGAACAGCTCGCCGGTGCGGCCGAAGCCGGTGGCGATCTCGTCGAACACCAGCAGCACGTCGTGCGCCAGCGTCAGCTCGCGGAGCACGTGCAGGTAGCGCGGGTCGTGGAAGCGCATCCCGCCCGCGCCCTGCACGACCGGCTCCACGATCACCGCGGCCAGCTCGTCGGCGTGCTCCTCGATCAGGTCGGCGAGGTGCTGCACGTACGCGGTGTCCATCTCGGCGGGCGGCGCGTCGGCGAACACCTGCACGGGCAGGACACCCCGCCACAGCGCGTGCATCCCGCCCTCCGGGTCGCACACGGACATCGGCGCGAACGTGTCGCCGTGGTACCCGCCGCGCCAGGTCAGCAGCTTGCGCTTCTCCGGCTTGCCCCGCGAGTGCCAGTACTGGAGGCACATCTTCACCGTGACCTCGACCGACACGGAGCCGGAGTCGCAGAGGAACACGTGCTGGAGCGGTGCGGGGGTGATGTCGACGAGCTTCGCCGCGAGGCGCACGGCGGGCTCGTGCGTGAGCCCGCCGAACATCACGTGGCTCATCCGGCCGAGCTGGTCGCGCACCGCGTCGTCCAGCACGGGGTGGCGGTAGCCGTGCACCGCCGCCCACCACGACGACATGCCGTCGATCAGCTCACGGCCGTCGTCCAGCCGCAGCCGGACACCCTGTGCGGACTCGACGACGAGCGGCGCGCGGGTGCCCGGCATGGGGCCGTAGGGGTGCCAGACGTGGGCCTGGTCCAGTTTCAGCAGCTCATCGTGGTCCACGAGCCGTAAGGCTAACCGGGAACCGCTCCAGGCCGTGCAGCAGCGTGCTCTCCTTCCACCGCAGCGTTTCCGGCTCGGCCGCCAGCTCCAGGTCGAACCGGTCGAGCAGCGACCCGACCGCGATGGCCCCCTCCAGCCGGGCCAGCGGCGCGCCGAGGCAGAAGTGGACGCCGTGGCCGAACGCCACGTGCCCGCCGGTCGCGCGGGTGATGTCCAGCTTGTCCGGCTCCGGGAACTTCTCCGGGTCGCGGTTGGCGCTGAGCAGCGAGACCAGCACGAGCTCGCCCTCGGGGATCGTCACGCCGCCCAGCTCTACCTCGACGGCGGTGTAGCGGAACGTGGCCAGGTTGATCGGCCCGTCCAGCCGCAGGAACTCCTCGATCGCGTTCGGCAGCAGCGACCGGTCGGCGCGCAGCGCGGCCAGCTGGTCGGGGTTGCGCAGCAGCCCCAGCACGCCGTTGCCGATCAGGTTGACCGTGGTCTCGTGGCCCGCCACCAGCAGCAGGAACGCCATCGAGATGAGCTCGGCCTCGTTGAGCCGGTCGTCGTCCTCGTTGGCGTGGATCAGCGCCGAGAAGATGTCGTCGCCGGGGTTCTCCCGCTTGGCCTTGATCAGGCCGGAGAGGAACCCGTACATCGACGCGCCCGCCTGGTTCAGCTCCTCCTGCGTGGAGTTGGACAGCAGCGTGCCCGACCAGACCCGGAACTCGTCGCGCTGGTCCAGCGGCACGTCCAGCAGCTCGCAGATCACCGTGATCGGCAGCGGGAACGCGAGCGCGTCCAGCAGGTCGACCTGGGACTTGCCCGCCATCTCGTCGAGCAGGCCGTCGGTGATCTCCTGGATGCGCGGCCGCAGCGCGTCCATGCGCCGGGCCGTGAACGCCTTGTTCACCAGCTTGCGCAGCCGGGTGTGGTCCGGCGGGTCCATGTTCAGCATGTGCGAGGCGAACGACTGGTCGAAGTCGCGCCGCGGCACCCCCGGCTGGAGGTGCTTGCCGAACAGGTCCTCGGCCTGCGAGAAGTTCTTGCTGAAGCGGTGGTCGGACAGCGCGATCCGCGCCTCCTCGTGCCGCGTCACGACCCACACCTTCAGGCCGCGCGGCAGCACCAGCTCCGACACCGGTCCGACTTCCCGCAGCAGCGCGTGGACCGCGTGCGGGTCCTGCAGGTAGTCGTCCCCGAGTTTCTCGAGCCCGGCCTCCGTCGTCTGCATGACGGCCCCTCCCGTGGTTTGAGTGAACTGTGTTAACTGAACGTCCGAATGTTCTTCCGCGTCCCTCGTTCGGCGGCTTGTCACTCTGATGGAGTAGCCACAACGGGATGAATCCGACAGAGCACCACTCCGAGTGGCATCACGGCCCCAGCACCTCTCGCTGGAACGCCGCTTGCTCCTCCGGCTCCCACCGCTCGTCCGGCACGGTCGCCTCGAACTCCTCGATGCCGAAGAGGTCGAACTGCCCGCCCGCCTCGGCCCGCTTCGCGGCGAGCACGGCGTCGACGGCGTCCGCGTGCACCAGGTGCAGGCCCTTGCGGGGGTGGCCGAGCGAGTCGAACGCGCCCGCCTTCACCAGCGCCTCGACGACCGGCTTCGCGCAGGCCGGGGCGTCCACCTTGCGCAGGTAGTCGAAGAAGTCGGCGAACCTCCCCCGCTCCTCCCGCGCCCGCACGATCGCCGCCACCGCCTCCGGCTCCACGTGCCGCACCGCGCCGAGCCCGTACCGGACGGCCTCCCCCACCGCGGTGAACCCGCCGCGGGACTCGTTGACGTCCGGCGGCAGCAGCACGGCGTCCGCCGCTTTCACGGGGTCCGCGTCCAGCACGGCCGCCAGGAACTCGGCCGGGTGGTCGGCAGCCAACCGGGTGGTCCAGTCCGCCACCGACTCGCCGTCCGGCACGACCGCGGGCTTGCCGTTGAGCACCACGCCCCGCAGCGCGTCGTCGACGACCGCCAGCTCGGCCGACCCGACGACGTCCACCTCCACCAACCCCAGGGCGCGGCACGTGGCGAGGTCGAACTGGGTGACCACGGCCCCGTCTCCTGGCCGGGTCCACAGCGGGACCTCGTCCCCCGCCACGACCACCGCGGCGGGCTCGACGCCGACGTCCCGCACCAGCCCAGCCAGGTCCGGGTGCGAGTCCTTGACCAGCGCGAACTCGGCCACCCGACGCGCGCCCCACCGTTCCTCCAGGTGCCGCACGACCTCGTCCCTGCGACGCTCGTCCACCTCGACCGCGAGGTCGAGCACGTTCGGGAACGCCGTCCCGCGCTCCACCGGGTCGACGTCCGCGACACCGAGGGCGTAGGCGACCAGCGACCCGCTCCCCACGCCGGGCCCGAGCCGCACGCCCGCGCCCGCCGACCACTCCACCAGGTCGGCCACCACCAGCAGGGCGGACGCCGAACCCCGGCGCAGCAGCTCGTCCACCTCGTGCTCGACCCGCGCCCCGTCCACCCCGCCGGGGAACCGCCGCCGCAGCCCGGCGCGCACCCGGTCGCGGAACAGCTCGTCGGACACCACCGGCGGCGCGGGCGCGAACATCCCGGTCGGGTCGACCTTCCCCGCCACCTCCAGGGTCGTGCGGCACCCCCGCCGCCACACGTCCGACGAGTCCAGGGCGTGCATCTCGCGCGCCGACCTCAGGTGGTGGCCGCTGCCCGCGAGCCGGACCAGCGACGGGTCCCGCACGGTCTTCCCGCTCCGGAACGCCGCCAGCGCGTCGTGGGCCGCCGCGTCCTCCGGCCGCAGGTAGTGCACGTCGTTGGTCACCACGACCTCGACGTCCAGCGCCGCGGCGATCCGCACCAGTCCCTCGCGGACCCGCCGGTCGACGCCGTGGTCCACCAGTTCGACGTAGAAGTCCTCGTAGACGTCCCGCCAGAGCGCCGCGACCTCCAGCGCCTCGCGCTCCCGCCCGAGCCGCAACCGCGTCGACACCTCGCCGGACGCGCACCCGGTGGTCCCCATCAGGCCCTCGGCGTGCGCGGCGACCAGGTCCACGTCCACCCGCGGCCACTGGCCCGACCGGCCCTCGGCGAAGGCCGCGCTCGACACGGCCGCCAGGTTCCGCAGCCCCACGGCGTTCCGCGCCCACATCGTGTGGTGGGCGAACGGCCCCCGGTCCCGGTCGAACCGCGACCCCGGAGCCACGTACGCCTCGTAGCCGATCACCGGCGTGATCCCGGCCGCCACGGCGAGCCGGTGGAACTCCGCCGCGCCGTGCAGGTTCCCGTGGTCGGTCACCGCCACCGCGGGCATCCCCAGCCGCACGCACCCGGCCACGAGGTCCGCCACCCGCACCGCGCCGTCCAGCACCGAGTACGAGGTGTGCGCGTGGAGGTGGACGAACGGCTCCACACCAGCACCTCCAGCACGCCGGGAGACCTCGACACTAACGCCGCGTCCGCCCCCGCGCGCGGGGTGGCGAGCACACGGTGATCACCGGGGACAGGTAGCGTGCGAAGCGTGGTATCGCCTGATCCCGTTGACGCCCGCCTCCTCGCCATGATCGCGGAGATGGGCCGTGCGGCCGTGCACGAGGTGGCCGCGAGGCTGGGCATGGACCCCCGCGAGGCCGCGTCGAGGTTGATCACGCTCTCCGGCAGCGGCCTGCCCCTGCTGGTCGGCGTCGAGTGCGACCCGAACGGCATCCGCAAGGCCCTCGCGAACAGCATGGCGTGGGGCAACTACAACGGCCCGCCACCGATCGCGCAGCAGCAGCAACAACAGCGCCCGTACCCGCCGCCGTACCAGGCCCCGCCGAGCGTCCCGTTCCCGGCGCAGCAGCAGCCCGCGCCCCCGCCGCAGCAGACCTGGGGTCCTCCGCAGACGGCGGGCTGGGTGCGCGGCGACCAGCAGCCGATGTTCGGCGGCTCGAAGGGCGCGGTGGGCCAGCGCACCGGCAAGATCGGCACCTCGCTGGAGACCGAAGGCCTCGAAGGGGCGCACTTCTCCATCCAGCTCATCGAGGTCGTCGACCCGGCGGACTTCCTGTTCACCGCGGCGGGCTACAAGCTGGCCGACGGCGAACGCGCGGTCGTGGTGCACACGGAGCTGACCAACACCGGCTCGATCCCGTTCAACTCGCTGCCGGACATGTACCTGGTGCTGATGGCCCGCACCGGCGAGCCCGTCACCAAGGCCCCGGTCTCGCTGTCGTCCCGGCCGCCGCACAAGATCGGCGTCCAGCCGGGCGAGACCGCGGGCGGCCACACCGTCTACGTGCTGCCCGAGGACACGTCGATCACGGCCGTCCGGTGGAGCGCGAGGCCGGAGATCGACCTCAACACCCTCGTCTGGACCATCGACGACTAGTGCGGCGGCCAATCCTCGCCGGGCATTTCCGGGCCCAGCCGCTCGCTCGCTCCACCTGGACGACGGAACTCCCCGACGAGGGTTAGCGGCCGCCGCACTAACCCTCCGCGCGGAGCTGCTCCAGCGCGTTGGCGAGGTCGGCCGGGTACTCGCTGGTGAACGACACCCACTGGCCGTCGGCCGGGTGGTGGAAGCCGAGCGTGCGGGCGTGCAGCCACTGCCGGGTGATGTGCAGGCGCTTGGCCAGCGTCGGGTCCGCGCCGTAGGTCAGGTCGCCGACGCACGGGTGGTGCAGCGCGGAGAAGTGCACGCGGATCTGGTGCGTCCGCCCGGTCTCCAGGTGCACGTCCAGCAGCGACGCGGCGCGGAACGCCTCGACCACCTCGTAGTGGGTGATGCTGGGCTTGCCGTTGGCCATGACCGCGAACTTGTAGTCGTGCTTGGGGTGCCGGTCGATGGGGGCGTCGATCGTGCCCTTGATCGGGTCCGGGTGGCCCTGCACCAGCGCGTGGTACAGCTTGTCGACGGTCCGTTCCTTGAACGCGTGCTTCAACGCCGAGTAGGCGCTCTCGCTCTTGGCCACGACCATCACGCCGGTCGTGCCGACGTCCAGGCGGTGCACGACGCCCTGGCGCTCGGCCGCGCCGGAGGTGGCGACGTGGATGCCCGCGCCCGCGAGCCCGCCGACCACGGTCGGCCCGGTCCAGCCGGGGCTCGGGTGCACGGCGACACCGACGGGCTTGTCGACCACGATGATGTCGTCGTCCTGGTAGAGCACGATCAAGCCCTCGACGGGCACGGCCTGCACCTGCACCGGCCGCGGCGGCTCGGGCAGGGTGACCTCCAGCGTGGACCCGGCCATCAGCCGGTCCGACTTCCCGGCGGGCTGACCGTCCAGGACCACGTCACCGGACTCGGTCAACGCCGCCACGGCGGTCCGGGACAGGCCGAGCAGCTTCGCCAGGCCGGCGTCGACGCGCATGCCGTCGAGACCGTCCGGCACGGGCAGGGTGCGGTACCCGCTCATCGCTTTGCTTCCTTCTTCACAGCACGAGTGCCGTCGTAGTCGCGTTGCAGCAGCGCCATCGTCACGATGAGGACGCCGCCGACGCAGATTGCCGAATCGGCGAGGTTGAACACCGGCCACACCCGGCCGTAGGGGTCGAACAACGAGAGGAAGTCCACCACGTGGCCGCGCAGCGGGCCGGGGGCGCGGAAGATCCGGTCGCCCAGGTTGCCCAGCGCGCCGCCGAGCACCATGCCCAGCCCGACGGCCCACGGCGCGGACCGCAGCTTGCGCGCGATCCAGCCGATGAACCCGACCACGGCGAGCGCGATCAGGGCGAGCACGGCGGTCCAGCCCTCGGCCAGGCCGAAGGCGGCCCCGCCGTTGCGGATCAGCGGCAGGTAGAGGACCCCGCCGAGCAGCTCGAGCGGCTCACGCCCCTCGAGCGCCGCCACGGCGGCGATCTTGCTGAAGACGTCCGCCGCGAGCACCACCGCGGCCACCGAGGCGAGCAGCGCCACGCGCCGCCGGGGCAGCACGACGGGCGCCGCCTCGAGCGGCGTCGTTCCTGCGGGTGGCGGGGTGGTCACCCCACCATTGTCCCAGCACCCGCTCAGGACAGGAACGGCGGGAGCGGGCGCTCGTCGTTTTCGGGGACCCAACGGCCGTCGCGCTGCACGTAGGTCCACTTCGGACCCTCGGAGACCAGCGTGCGCAACGCGGCGACCAGGCGGTCCACGTGGTCGACGGTGCTGCCGAGCCCGAGGCTCGCCCGCAGCGCGCGGTGCTCGTGCGCGCCGACCTCGTCCAGCAGGCGGGTCACGGCGACGTGCGCGCAGAACGCGCCGTCCCGCACGCCGATCCCGTACTCGGCGGACAGCGCGGCGGCGAGGTAGCCGGCGTCGTGGCCGCCGATCGTGAAGCTGACCACGCCCACGCGGTCGTGGTCGGACTCGAACAGGCTCAGTTCCCGCAGGCCGGGGATGGTCGCGAGGCCGGAGCGCAGGCGCTCCAGCAGCACGCGCTCGTGCTCGACGGTCTGCTCCCAGTGCCGCCCCAGCACGTCGCAGGCGACGGCCAGCGCGTGCACGCCGACGACGTTGGGCGACCCGGCCTCGTGCCGCTCCGGCACCGCGGACCACGCCACGCCGAGCCGGTCGCCGTGATCGGTCACCAGCTTGGTCGCGCCGCCACCGACCAGGTACGGCTCGGCGGCCTGCAACCAGTCCGAGCGGCCGACGAGGACACCCGCGCCGAAGGGCGCGTAGATCTTGTGGCCGGAGAACACCGCGTAGTCGACGTCCAGCGCCCGCAGGTCCACCGGGCGGTGCGGGGCGAGCTGCGCCGCGTCCAGCGCGATCCGCGCGCCGTGCCGCCGGGCGACCTTCGCCAGCTCGGCCACCGGCCACAGCTCGCCGGTCACGTTCGACGCGCCGGTCACCACGACCAGGCGGGGACCGACGGGGCAGGACTCCAGCTCGCGGTCCAGCACCGCGACGGCGGCGGCGGCGCTCGACGGCGTCGCGATCCGGCGCACGTTCGGCCCGCGCCACGGCAGCAGCGCCGCGTGGTGCTCGGCGTCGAACAGCACGACGGAGGTGTGCCGGGGGAGGCCGCGCGCCAACAGGTTCAGCGCGTCGGTGGTGTTGCGGGTGAACACCACGGCCTCGGTCGAGCGGGCGTTGAGGAAGCGGCGGACGGACTCGCGGGCCTGCTCGTACACCCGCGTCGACACCTGCGAGGCGAACCCGGCCCCGCGGTGGACGCTCGCGTACCAGGGCAGCAGCTCGTCGACGGCGTCCCGCACCTGCTCCAGGCAGGGCGCGCTGGCCGCGTGGTCGAGGTTCGCGTACTCCACCCGCTCGCCGGTCACGAGCGGCACGCGCAGCGCGGAGCCGACGACACCGGGGACGGCGGGGGCGGAGCTGCGGGGGATGGCGATGGTCATGGTGACGGCCCTTCGGGTCCTGGGGACCCCGGCGAAGGGCCCGCGCTTGCCCGAACGCAGTCGCGCCGGGCCAGGTCTTCACCGTGGGCACCCCACCGCGGAGGAGGGTTGCCGGCCAGCTAGCACGGGCTTCGCGCTGGCACTCATGACCTTTCGCGGACAACGCTAGCCGACCGGTCGGCGGTCCGTCGACCCCCGCTCAGATGCTGGGAAGCGACGGCTTGCCGCCGTCCTCGCCCTTCCAGCGGGCGTACCGGCCCGCCTTGTCGATCGACCGCAGCCGCTTCTCGGCCGCGTCCCGCGCGGCCTCGGTGGACACCACGAGCAGCTGGTCGTCCACTTGGAGGCGGGTGGTCGGCTGGGGCGTGAACCCGTTGCCGCCACGGGCGATGAGGCTCACCACGGCCCCCGGCGGCAGGCGCAGCTCGGACAGGTACACGCCGTGCAGCTTCGACCCCGGCTGGATCCGCACCTGGAGCAGTTCCGCTCCCAGCTCGTCCAACGGCGCCGAGTCGACCTGCACCTCGTGCGCCTCCCCCGCCCGCACCAGGCCGAGCAGCTTCGCCAGCGCGGGCAGCGTGCTGCCCTGCAACAGGGTCAGCACCACCACGAGCACGAACACCGCGTCCACGAGGTCCTGCGACCCCGGCACGCCCTGGATCACCGGGATGAGGGCGAACACGATCGGCACGGCGCCGCGCAGGCCGGACCAGGAGATGAACACCTGCTCGCGCCACGGCACCTTGAACGGGACGGCCGCCAGCGCCACCGACAGCGGCCGGGCCAGCAGCACCAGCACCGCGCCCGCGACCAGCGCGGGCACCAGCGCGTGCAGCACCCTTCCGGGCGAGGCGAACAGCCCGAGCAGCACGAACAGGCCGATCTGCGCCAGCCAGCCGAGGCCCTCGGCGAACGACAGCGTGTCCGAGCGGTGGGGCAGCCGCGAGTTGCCCAGCACGAGCGCGGCCGTGTAGACGGCGAGGAAGCCGGACGCGTGCGCGATGTCCCCGGCGGCGTAGGCGACCACGCACACCGCGACCGTCGCCAACGGGTAGAGGCCGGTGGCGGGCAGGGCCGCGCGGCGCAGCGCCCCCGCGCCCAGCCAGCCGAGCGCGACGCCGATCAGACCACCGGCCAGCAACTCGTAGACGAGCAGCAGCGGGGCCGTCCAGGTGATCGGATCGGGTGACGCCAGCAGCACGACGGCGATGTACACCGGGGCGTCGTTGATGCCGGACTCCAGCTCCAGCGCGCCGGTGAGCCGTTTGCTCACGCCGACCGCGCGCAGCACGCTGAACACCGCCGCCGCGTCGGTCGACGACAGCACCGCACCCCACAGCAGCGCCATCCGCCAGTCGAGCCCCAGCAGGAAGTGCAGTGCCGCGCCGGTGGCCGCGACGCTCACGCCGACGCCCACAGTGGACAGTGCGATTCCCAGTCCCAGCGCGGGTTTCACCGCGGACCACCGGGTGGTGAGACCGCCTTCGGCGAGGATCAGGACGAGCGCGACCGTGCCCAGCGAGCGGGTCAGGTCGGCGTCCTCGAAGTCGATGCCGAGCACGCTCTCGCCGAGCACCACGCCGATGCCGAGGTAGAGCAGCAGCGACGGCAGGCCGACCTTGGTCGACACCCGGACGGCGATCACCGACACCAGCAGGACGGCCGCGCCTATGCCGAGGATGGCCGTGATTCCCAACGCGACCTCCCGGATCATGCTCGACGGTGACTCCATTCTTCCCTGTCACCACCGAATTGGACTAATCAGACAGGTGACGCTCGGGGCGACCAGTGCGCAGCGTCACGGACGATCCGACCGCCGAGGCACGAACCAGCCGAACGAACCTAGCGGGACGTATCCACGACGGTGCATGTTGATCGACGGGCCGCGCGCCACCCCTGTCCGGCGCCCGACCCGGTAATCCCATTCCCTGCATGGAGCTGACAACGTGAAGCTGCGAACAGTCCTCGGCCGGTCGATCCCGGTCCTGATGGTCACCAGCGCGCTCATCGGCGCGGGGCCCGCCACCGCGGCCCCCGCCGTCCTCGCGGCGCCGAACATCTCGGTCGCCGCCATCCAAGCCGACCTCACCAAGTTGCAGAGCATCGCGACCGCCAACGGCGGCAACCGCGCCCACGGCCGCCCCGGCCACAAGGCGTCCGTCGACTGGATCAAGGGGAGGCTGGACGCCGCGGGCTTCACCACCCGCGTCCAGACGTTCACCAGCAACGGGGCCACCGGCTACAACCTGATCGCCGACATGCCCGGCGGCGACCTCAACAACATCGTCATGACCGGCGGCCACCTCGACAGCGTCACCGCCGGCCCCGGCATCAACGACAACGGCACCGGCTCGTCCTCGATCCTGGAGGTCGCGCTCGCCGCGAAGGCGAGCGGCACGGCGTTCTCGAAGCACCTGCGCTTCGGCTGGTGGGGCGCGGAGGAACTCGGCCTCGTCGGCTCGACGTTCTACGTGAACTCGTTGTCCAGCACGGAGAAGTCGAAGATCAAGACGTACCTGAACTTCGACATGACCGGCTCCCCGAACCCCGGCTACTTCGTCTACGCGGGTGCCAGCCAGCCGTCCGGCTCGGTGGCCGTGCAGCAGACCTTGGTCAACTACTTCACCTCGATCGGCGTGCAGACCGAGCTGACCGAGGTCGGCGGGCGTTCCGACCACGCCGCGTTCGCCCGCGCGGGCATCGCCACCGGCGGCACGTTCTCCGGAGCCGAGGTGATCAAGACGGCGGCGCAGGCGGCGAAGTGGGGCGGCACCTCCGGCGTCGCCTTCGACCGCTGCTACCACCGCTCGTGCGACACCACGGCGAACATCAACGCGACGTCCCTCGACCGCCAGGCCGACGCCATCGCGCACACCGTCTGGGCACTGGCCTCCTAGCCGGTCCCGCGACCAGCCGGGGCGGGGTCCACGACCCCGCCCCGGCCCGCCACCACGGAGAAGTCCCGCTTGCGCACCTCGCCCACCCCGAGCCGCTCAGCCGTGCGCGCTCAACGCGACCAGCGTGTCGTCCAACAACGTCCTCCGCTCACCCACGACGTGCGGCGTCGTGGCCCGCAACTGCGCCTGCCCGAGGTAGACGGAGTACGCCAGCACGGCCCGACGACAACTGGCCTCGACGGAGAACCCGAGCGACCGGAACAGGTCCTCCAGGTACCGGATGCGCCCGTCCGTGACGCGCTTGAGGATCGGCGCGACGATCGGGTCGTCGGCGGCGGCCAACAGGGCGGACTCGACCGCGCACCCTCCACCGCACTCCACCAGCACCCGCCCGAAGATCAACCGCAGCCGAACGACCGGATCGCTCTCGCCGCGCACCAACTCCCGCATTTCCGCGAGGTGTTCCCGCTCCCACCGCTCTACCGTCGCCAACAGGAGCGCGTCGCGGTTCGGGAAGTGCCAGTACGCGCTGCCCTTGGTGGCCCCGACCCGCGCGGCGAGGGGCTCGACCGCGACAGCGGCCACACCGCCCTCGGCCAGCGCCTGAAGCGCCGCACGGGTCCAGTCGTCCCGTGTCCGTCGTCTCCGCTCGGCCACAAGTCCATACGCTACCGTATGGTCGGCTCCGCACGGCGCCGTTCGGATGGTGGTGGACGTTGATCGAGAACCCCGACACCCCGTGGGAAGACCTGACCGGGATCGACCGGCACGCGGCCTGCCTGACCGCCGCCCGCAAGGGCGACCGCAAGGCCTTGGACGCCCTGGTCTCCGACCTGACCCCCTTGATCTGGCACGTGGCCAGAGGCAACGGCCTGGACAGACAGGCAGCGGAAGACGTGGCGCAAAACGTGTGGCTGGGCTTCCTACGCCACCTCCACCGCATGCGCGAACCACGGGCATTGGTCGCCTGGCTGGTGGTAACCGCCCGCCGAGAGGCAAGGCGAACCTGGCCGGAGTCCAAACGCATCTCGGCCGAGGAAACCGAAGACATGCCCTCGAACTTCGGCCTACCTGAGGTGGAGGCGCTTCGGGATGAACGCGACCGCACCTTGTGGGCCGCCTTCGGCCGTCTGCCTCGGCGTTGCCAGGAGCTTCTGAGGCTGACGGTGCTGGAGGGTCGGGCACAGTACGAGGCCGTGTCGCAGGCTTTGGTGATGCCGCGCGGGAGTATTGGGCCTACGCGGGGTCGATGCTTGAAGAACCTTCGGACGGAGCTGGAGCGGGGGTAGGGCATTCCGGCGGCTGCGGCTTCCAGCCTGGGCGGTTGGCGGCTGCGGCTTCCAGCCCGCCCACCCAGCGGCCGCCGGTTCCGGCCTGGCCGGTTGGCGACTACGGCTTCCAGCCCGCCCACCCAGCGGCCGCCGGTTCCGGCCTGGCCGGTTGGCGACTACGGCTTCCAGCCTGCCCACTCAGCGGCTTCGATTCCCAGCCCGCTCACGCGGCGGCTTCGATTTCCAGCCTGGCCACCCAGTGGCTTCGATTTCCAGCGTGCTGTGTCCGATTTGATTTGGGGCCCCTAGATTTGCCCCTTGATCGGGCCAAAAGGCAGTGCCCTAAAGCCCTGCCCGATCTCCAATTTTAAGGGGCAAATCCCCCAAATAAAATCGGACACGACCAACCAGCCAGCCCCAGCAGGTAGGCAATCGGCTATCAAGCGGGCTGCCGCAGGCAACCCTGCACCATCAACCCCCGTAGGCCTGCCGCAGGCAACCCTGCGCCGTCGACGAGCAGCAGGCCTGCCGCAGGCAACCCTTCACTTTCAACCACCACAGACTGACTGCCGCAGGCAACCCTTCGATCTAAACCACTGCCACCTGTCTGCCGCAGGCAACCTGAGACTGAGGCACTGCCGATCCAGCCCTCACCACCTGCCCACATCGGCAGCCATGGCCAGCGGGCCCCCGGCCCCAACGAGACCCCGTGACCAACCCAACCCACATCTCAATCGCACCGTCCGCAACCGCACCAAAATCTTCCGGCCCCCGGCCGGCACTAGCACCGCGCACCAACCGCACCATGCCGGCAGGTTCTTTCAACCCCCACCTCGGCCGGCCCCCGGTTGTTTTTGCGCCCCCACCCTCTTTCGCTTTGTCAAGGCGTCTTTCCAGCCTTGACAAAGCGAAAGAGGGTGGGATAATCGGCGCAACCGGGGGTTCAGCCCAACAACACCAACAAACCGTCAGCTCCGAGTCACATGAACCCGAACCTTCACCCCATCCCCAACAACCCCATCAGACGATCCGTCAACCTCGCCGTACTCGACCTTGTCCGCCAACGTCTCCCCGGCAACGAACGCCTCATGCGTCCGCACAGCCCCACCAACAACCTCAGGAACGTCCAACGTCAACACAATCCGATCCGACACATCCAACCCAGCATCCTTCCGGGCTTGCTGAACCACCCGAACCAGATCCCGAGCCACCCCTTCATCAGCCAACTCAGGCGACACAACGGTGTCCAGCACAACCAGCCCCCCACCCCCAGGCAAAGCGGCGGTAGCAGCAGGATCCGTAGCGACAAGCCGCTGCTCGTACTCCTCCGGGAACAACTCGATCCCGGCAGCAACAACCGCCCCAGAAGGAGTGGTGGTCCACTCCCCAGCCTTCACAGCCTTGATCACCGTCTGCACCTCCCGCCCGATCCGAGGCCCAGCCGCACGCGCGTTGACCGCCAACTGGAAATGCCCATGCGCATCCACATCGGTGGTCAACTCCACGGCCTTCACGTTGACCTCATCCTTCAAGATCCCCGCGAACGGCTCCAACGAAGCCACCTCATCAGCCGCGATCACCAACCGAGCCAACGGCAACCGCACCCGCAACTTGTTGGCCTTCCGCAACGACGACGCCGTGGAAGCGATCTGCCGCACCCGGTCCATCGCAGTCACCAACGAGTCATCAGCAGGCAAAGCAGAAGCCTCCGGGTAGTCCGCAAGATGCACAGACCTCCCCCCGGTCAACCCCCGCCACACCACCTCAGTCGTAAACGGCAACAACGGAGCAGCCAGCCGAGAAACAACCTCCAACACCGTGTGCAAGGTGTCGACAGCGTCAGCATCCCCAGCCCAGAACCGATCCCGAGACCGCCGCACGTACCAGTTGGTCAACACCTCCAGGAACTCCCGCACCAACGCGCAAGCCCCAGAGATGTCGTAGACATCCATAGCGGCCTGAACATCCCGCACCAGATCATGTGTCTTGGCCAACACATACCGATCCAGCACATGAGCGGAATCGGTCCGCGACACACCCTCACGCCCAGCAGCGTTCGAGTACAACGCCAGGAAGTACCACGAGTTCCACAACGGCAGCACAGCCTGCCGAACGGCGTCCCGGATCCCCCGCTCGGTCACCACCAGGTCGCCACCCCGGAGGATCGGCGACGACATCAGGAACCACCGCATCGCGTCCGAGCCGTCCCGCGAGAACACCTCGTTCACGTCCGGGTAGTTCTTGCGCGACTTGGACATCTTCTGCCCGTCGTCACCCAGCACGATCCCGTGCGCCAGCACGTTCGTGAACGCCGGCCGGTCGAACAACGCCGTCGCCAGGACGTGCATCGTGTAGAACCAGCCGCGCGTCTGCCCGTTGTACTCGACGATGAAATCACCGGGGAAGTGGTCGTCGAACCACTCGGCGTTCTCGAACGGGTAGTGGACCTGCGCGAACGACATCGACCCCGACTCGAACCAGCAGTCCAGCACCTCGGGCACCCGGCGCATCGTCGCCCGACCCGAAGGGTCATCCGGGTTCGGCCGCGTCAGCAGGTCGATGTGCGGGCGGTGCAGGTCGGTGGGCCGCGTCCCGAAGTCGCGCTCCAGCTCGTCCAACGAGCCGTACACGTCGACCCGCGGGAACGAAGGATCGTCCGACACCCACACGGGCAGCGGCGAACCCCAGAACCGGTTGCGCGAGATGTTCCAGTCGCGCGCGTTCTCCAGCCACTTGCCGAACTGGCCGTCCTTGATGTGCTCGGGCACCCAGTTGATCTGCTGGTTGACCTCGACCATGCGGTCCTTGAACTGCGAGACCGCGACGAACCACGCCGACACCGCGCGCTGGATCAGCGGGCTGTCGCAGCGCCAGCAGTGCGGGTACGGGTGGTCGTAGGTCTCGTGCCGCAACAACAACCCCGCGGCCTTCAAGTCCCGGATGATCGTCTTGTTCGCCTCGAAGACGTGCACGCCCTGGTACGGCGGGACCTCGTCGGTGAACTCGCCGCGCGAGTTCACCGGGACGACGACCTCGATGCCCGCGGCGTCGGTGACGACCTTGTCGTCCTCACCGAAGGCGGGGGCGATGTGCACGATGCCCGTGCCGTCCTCGGTCGTGACGTAGTCCGCGGCCAGCACCTGGTGGGCGTTCTCGCGGCCGACGAAGAAGTCGAACGGCGGCGTGTACTTGCGGCCGACCAGGTCCGAGCCCTTGACCCGCGCGACGACCGGCGGCTCCTCGCCCAGTTCGCGGGCGTACGCGGCCACGCGGGCCTCGGCGAGCAGGTAGCGCTCGCCGTTGGCCTCGACGGTCACGTAGTCGACGTCCGGGTGCACGGCCGCGGCCAGGTTGCTCGGCAGCGTCCACGGCGTCGTCGTCCACACCAGCGCCAGCTCGCCGGTCTCCAGGCGCAGGCCGACGGTCACGGCCGGGTCCTGCCGGTCGCGGTAGACGTCGTCCATCTTGGTCTCGGTGTTGGACAGCGTCGTCTCGCACCGCCAGCAGTACCAGAGCACGCGGAAGCCCTCGTAGATCAAGCCCTTGTCGTACAAGGACTTGAAGGCCCACATGACGCTTTCCATGTAGTCCAGGTCGAGGGTCTTGTAGTCGTTGTCGAAGTCGACCCACCGGGCCTGGCGGGTCACGTACTCGCGCCACTGGTCGGTGTACTGGAGGACGGACGTGCGGCAGGCCTCGTTGAACTCGGCGATGCCCATCGCCTCGATCTCGCTCTTGTGCGTGATCCCGAGCTGCTTCTCGGTCTCGATCTCGGCGGGCATGCCGTGGGTGTCCCAGCCGAAGCGGCGTTCGACGTGCTTGCCGCGCATGGTCTGGTAGCGCGGGACGACGTCCTTCACGTACCCGGTCAGCAGGTGGCCGTAGTGCGGGAGGCCGTTCGCGAACGGGGGGCCGTCGTAGAAGACGAACTCGTTCCCGCCGTTGTCGCCCGCGGGCCGGGCGTCGACGCTGGCCTGGAACGTGCCGTCGGACTTCCAGTACGCGAGCACGTCCTGCTCGACGTCGGGGAAGGACGGCTGGGAGGGGACAACGCCCTCGCCCGCCTTGGGGTACGCCATGGTGCAGCTCCTCGCGGTCGTCCGGCTCACGGGGACGACGCACCTGTCCGGCGCACCGCGGTACCACCCCGCTTGCCGACGCTCACGCGACGGCCACTCTGATCGGCTGTGACGGGCCGACCCCGTCCGGTTCTACTGAGGCCCAGGGGCCCGTTCTTCCGGAGGCTCCCCGGTGATGGCCGGATCGACGCCTGATTGGTCCAAGGGTAACGCCTGGGGCCAACTCGATTGTTCCCGGCCGGGGGCCTCGGGACAGCCCTCGAACGAATCACACGATCGAGTGAACCGTTTCGCGGTGGGACTCGTGTTCCAGGCAGACCGGGGGCAACGGAGCCGAAGGTGGTGGACGAGTGGCGGAGTCAGGGACGCGTCGCGGCGCGGTGCTGATCGGCGAGGGTGTTGTCCGGGCGGCAGACGGAGCACGGGGTGAACCCGAGCTGGCGGGCCTCGTTGACGGGCAGCGCCAGCGTGGGGCGCTTGGCCAGCCACGGACAGGCGGCGAGGTGGTACCTGGGGCGCTCGTCGAGTACGCGAACCTCGGCCGTGAGGTCGGTGACGATGAGCAGATCGGCCGCGTCGGTGTCCTCCTCGACGGGCTCGATGCCCTGATCGGGCGAAACAGGAGCGTCAGCGGGCCCCCGGTCCAGCTCGTCTTGATCATCAGCGCTAATCTTCTGATCAAGAGCCGCGGGACCGGCAGCCGTCGGGACGACCGCGGCCTGCGGGCTCGACCGGCGGCGGAGCCACCAGTCGAGCACCAGGACGAACGCGGCCGCTCCGCTCGCACCCACGGACAACCACGCCCAGACGTGCTCGGACGTGGTCAGCGCGGGGACGAGCAACCCGAGGGCTGCCAGCACCAGCAGTAGAACGATGTAGAGCACGGTCCGCACCTTAGTTCAGCGCGGCACGCCTTTTGTGGATCAGCCCGCCTCGGCGCGCGCGCCGAACGAGTAGCCCTGCTGGCCACCGGCCCGACCGTCGGACGGCGCGGCGGGGCCGCGGTCCTGCAGGTCGCGCAGAGAGGACTCCAGCATGGTCTTGAGCCTCGTGCGGTACTCGCGCTCGAACGTCTGCAGCTTGTCGATCTGCTTCTCCAGCGCGTTCTTCTCCGACGTGATGTTGCCCATCACCTCGGCGTGCTTGCGCTGGGCGTCCCGGTCGAGCGCGCTGGCCTTCTCACGGGCCTGCCGCTCGAGCGTCTCCGAGCGCGTACGGGCGTCGTTCAGCATGGTCTCGGCACGCGTGCGCGCCTCGTTGACCATGGTGTCCGCCTTGGCCCGCGCCTCGGACAGCAACTGCTCGGACTTGGTCCTGGCCTCCGACAGCATGCCGTCGGCTTCGGCCTTCGCCTCACCGGTCAGCCTGTCGGCCATCTCCTGGGCCAGCCCGAGGACCTTGGCCGCCTGGACGTGGTGGTCACCACCGCCACCAGGGGAGGTCTGCTCCATGACCGAGGGCGGCGGCACCGGCGCAAGGCGACGGGGCTCCTCCACGACACGGCTGGGGCCGACGGGACCGGCCGAGACCTTGGCACGGGCGTCGTCGAGGTCGGCTCGCGCAGTCTCGACCTGCTGGTCGAGCTGTTCGACCTGCTGACGCAGCTCGTTGTTCTCCTCGATCAGGCGGGCGAGCTCGCCCTCAACCAGGTCGAGGAACGCGTCCACCTCGTCCTCGTTGTAGCCCCGCTTGCCAATCGGTGGCTTGCTGAATGCAACATTGTGCACGTCAGCGGGGGTCAACGGCATCAGATCACCTCACGCACTCCTGGGCTGTTGGCATCCCTGGTCCCCGTCACCTGGGATCTGCCGTTCGCATCAGAATGATAACGAGCAGCAACAGCACAATAATGGACAAGTCCAGCCCGATGCCCCCGATCCGCACCGTCGGTATGACCCGGCGGAACAAGCGGATCGGTGGATCGGTCACTGTGTACACGGTCTCCAGGGCCACCGCGACCCCTCCAGCCGGACGCCACTCCCTGGCGAACGACCGGACGAGCTCGACCACGACACGCGCCGTGAGCAGCAGCCAGAACGAGAACAGCAGGTAGTACAGCACGAACAGGAGGACATCCACCCCCCAACTGTGCCACCAGTCAGGTCAGACTTCCGAACCCACCCTCGGCAAGACGCCTGCGGTCCTCCGCGGTGACGTCGATGTTCGGCGGTGAGAGAAGGAACACCTTGTTGGTGACCTTGTCCATCGAGCCCCGCATCGCGAAGACCAGCCCGGCGGCGAAGTCGACGAGCCGCTTCGCGTCCGCGTCGTCCATCTCGGTGAGGTTCATGATCACCGGGGTGCCGTCGCGGTAGTTCTCGCCGATGGTCCGCGCCTCGTTGTAGCTGCGCAGGTTCAACGTCATGATGCGCCCCAAGGGGTGGCCCGCCTGCTCTGCCGCAGGCCTCGGCCTGCTGATCGGCTCGCGCACCGGCTCGACGGCCAGTGCACCGTGGACGGGTGCGTCGGTGTTCCAGCTGCGGCGAGTGGACCGCGACCGGGCCTCCGGCTCGAAGTCGTCGGATTCGTCGAGCTCCGACCGGTACTCCGACCTCGTCCCGCTGAACACGCGACGACGCCCTCCGCGCTCAGGGTACGGGTCGAACTCCTCGGCCTCCGCGCCGTACTCCGACCGGTAGTCGGCCTGGTAGCGGCCGCGCTCGTCCTCGTACGCCCCAGGGTCGTCCGCGTACTCGGCGGGAACCATCCCGAAGTAGGCCTTCAGCTTGTGAAATCCACTCATTGCCAGGGGACCCTTCCTCCGCGATTCCCACCACCAAGGACGGTGCGGCCACCCCTGAGGTTCCATGCAGTTACGGCGAGGCTAGCCTTCGGCCTCCCAGCAGCGCCGTTCCGACACGCACGCAGGTACTTCCGTGCGCGATCGCATCTTCCAGGTCCCCGCTCATGCCCGCTGAGACAACAGTCGCAGCGGGATGATCACGGCGCAAGCGGTATACCTCATCCGCCAGCACGGAAAACGCGCGTGCGGGGTTCATTTCGCGCGGTGCGACCGCCATCACACCCACCAGCCGAAGTTCACCCGATCCGGCGACATGATCAGCCAACGCGGCCAATTCCGGCAGCGGGCACCCCCCTCTGGCCGGATCCCCGTCAATGCTCGCCTGGAGCAATACGTCCAGCGGACGCCCCCGCTGCGCGGCCGCTTTCGCCAACGCGTCAGCGAGCCGAACCGAATCCACGGTGTCCACCCGATCAGCCCACGAGACGACCGACCGGGCTTTGTTGCGCTGGACGTTCCCGACCATGTGCCACGACGGCCGGGCGTCGGGCCGCGCTTCGGCGAACTCCGCGGTCTTCCCGGACGCTTCCTGGTCGCGGTTCTCCGCGAAGGCGGAAAGCCCCAGGTCGCTCAACAGGGCCACGTCGGACGCGGGGAAGGTCTTGGTGACCGCGAGCAGCTCCACTTCCGCTGGTGACCGGTCTGCGGCCCGGCAAGCGGCCTCGATCCGCGCACGGACCTCGGCCAGGTTGGCGGCCAGCTCGTCACGACGGGTCAACCCAGATCACCCCTCCCAAGCGCCCGGTACCGGGCTCACGCCGGTGGCTGAACAGGGTGCGCTCCTCGAAGGTGCAGCGCGGATCAACGCCGAGCTTCCCGATGCCAAGACCTTCGAGCTGGTTCCACAACCCCGCCCGCAGGTCGAGAGCGGGCTTCGCGGCACGGGACTTGGACGCGCTACCGGGAAGGTGCTTGTCGACATCGGCCATCATCGCGGCCGGAACCTCGTAGCACTTCCCGCACACGGCGGGACCGAGCAGGACCTCGATGTTCTCCGGCTTCGCCCCCAACTCACCCATGGCTTTGACGGCGGCGGGCACGACACCCACACGAGCACCCACCCGCCCGGCGTGAACGGCCGCGATGACCCCGGTCGTCGGGTCACCGAGGAGGAGGGGGACGCAGTCGGCGGTGAGGACCACCAGCGCCAGGTTCGGCTCGTTGGTGACCAGCGCGTCGGTCGCTTCGACCGGACCTTCCTGGGGCCCGCTGACGGTGGTGACGGTCCTGCCGTGGACCTGCTCCATCCAGACCAGTCGGGAGGGGTCCAGGCCGATGCCTTCGGCCAAGCGCTTGCGGTTGGCCGCGACGGCAGCCGGATCGTCACCGACGTGGTCGCCGAGGTTGAAGGAGTCGAACGGCGGGTTCGAGACGCCGCCTTCACGGGTGGTCAGCACTCGACGGATTCGCACGGAGTACAGCTTTTCACGGGGAGGGGTGGGGCGTCGGGGTCGGTGCCCGCGTGGGTGCGGCTCCGGGTGGTCTCGCTGCCGGTGCCATCGTGGCTGGGTGGTCTCGCTGCCGGTGCCATCGTGGCTGGGTGGTCTCGCTGCCGGTGCCGTCGTGGCCGGGTGGTCTCGCTGCCGGTGCCATCGTGGCCGGGTGGTCTCGCT
>Ga0247771_1000082_pt1 | contig 39868 bp, 52 predicted proteins | sample UWRJL197509C6_FD_179948 | JGI IMG/M metagenome (GOLD analysis project Ga0247771, IMG submission 179948) | Plant litter microbial communities from Arlington Agricultural Research Station in Wisconsin, United States - UWRJ-L197-509C-6 | ecosystem: Environmental > Terrestrial > Plant litter >... | reverse complement strand
ACCCCCCACCCCCTGCCACATAACCGCAGGTCAGAGCCCTGGCGGTGCATAACCGCAGGTCAGAGGGGGTAGGGGTCTGAATCCACGCTGACCTGGGCCTGGGGGACCTCGCTCTATCTCTCCCTTTTTTCTCCCCGCGGCCCCGAAAAAAATCGAGATTGGGGGTGCCGGAATGGTCCGAACGGCCCAAGCCACCGTCGAGCAGGCCACCAAGGCCCAGCTCGAAGCGCTCGGCCCGGTGCTCGCCTCGTCGGGCCTGGCCACCGCCGCGGTGGTGCTCGCTCGCAAGATCGATCTCGGCGGCAAGAGCGCCAAGATCTCACCCGCCCAGCTCGCCGGTGCCGTGCGTGAACTCCGCTTCACCCTCACCGCTCTAGCCGCGCTCACCGCCAAGCCGGACGCGCCACCGGCAGAGGAGCGCGATCCCGTTGACGAACTCCAAGCCCAGCGAGCTGCACGGCGCGGTGTTGCTGGGTGACAAGCGGCCGCGGATCATCTCGGTTCCGCTGTCGACGAGCACGGCCACCGCCTATGAGGCCATCGACCTGGCCGCACAGGCAGGCCTGCACCTCGACGAGTGGCAGCAGCTCGCGCTGATCGACGCGATGGGCGAGCAGCCCGACGGTCTGTGGACCGCGCTCGAAGTGGCCATCATCCTCAGCCGCCAGAACGGCAAGGGTGGCCTCATCGAGGCCCGGCAGCTCGCGGGTCTGTTCCTGCTCGACGAGGAACTACAGATCTACACCGCGCACCAGTTCGGAACCGCGCGCAACGCCATGCGCCGCATCGTGAAGCTGATCCAGAACACGCCACACCTGAACAAACGGTTGGCGCGCAACGGAATCCGCTACTCACACACCGAAGAGGGCATCGAGCTCAAGAACGGCAACCGGCTCCTTTTCATGGCCCGCGGCGAGGCCGGTCGAGGGTTCTCCTGTGACTGCCTCTACCTCGACGAGGCGATGATCCTGAGCGCGGAACCGGTGGCCGCGCTGCTGCCAACGCTGAGCGCGCGCACCAACCCGCAGATCTGGTACCTCGGCAGCGCCGGTATCGGCGAGAAGTCCGAGCAGCTCGGCCGCCTGCACAAGCGCGGCCACGCCGGTGGCGACCCTGGCCTGTGCTACCTCGAATGGTCCGCGGACCTGTGCACCGACGAGTGCGGCCGCGGCTGCCGGAAGCACGACCGGCGCGACGACCCGCGCACCTGGGCCAGGGCCAACCCTGCCCTCGGCATCCGCATCACGCCGCAGTTTGTCGAGCGCGAGATGAACGCGATGAAGGCCCAGAAGTTCAACCAGGAGCGACTCGGGGTGGGCGACTACCCCGCCGACGACGAGCTGTGGGCCCTGTTCCCCGAGGAGATCTGGCGCAGCTTTATGGACGCCAGTTCGGCCCCGGTCGGACGGCTCGCACTGTCCGCGGACATCTCGCCCGAACGAACGTCCGGAGCAATCGCCATCGCGGGTCGACGGCTCGACGACCTGCTGCACGGCGAGATCGTCGACCACCACTCGACCGGTGTCGGGTGGATGGTCGATCGGATCGTCGAGCTCGTCGTCGAGCACGAGATCTGCGTGATCGTCATCGACGCTGCCGGACCGGCCGGAACGCTGATCGCTCCCCTGACCGCCAAGCTCGCGGACCGGCAGCTCAACGTGCCGATCAAGTGCCCGACCCTGCGTGACGTGGGTATCGCCTACAGCGCGCTGGTCACCTCGCTGACGGACACGAAAGACCTGCGCTACCTCGACCAGGCCGCGCTCAACACGGCCGTTGCCGGTGCCACCACGCGCCTGGTCGGTGTGGTCAAAGCGCTGGCGCGCAAGAACGCCACGACCGACATCGCTCCGCTCGTCGCGTTCGTGAACGCGCTGTGGGGGTTCGACAACTTCGGCCACCTGGTCCCCGAAGAAACCGTGATCGAGGGCGACCTCATGGCCTGACGAGGAGATCTCCATGTCCCCCACCCAGCAGGTCGACAAGATCCAACAGCAGATCTTGGAGCAGGCCGCCAAGGTCCGCCTCGGTCGCCTGCTGCTGAACCTCATCGCCGTGCCGTTCTTCGTCCTCGGCTGGTGCGCGCGCAACGTCGTCGCCCTGGTCCTGGTCGTGTTCCGGTGGCTGGTGGCCGCGGTCCTCGTCGGCTGGCAGACCGCCCGCGGCGATGCCGGGGGTAGCTGATGGACCTCGTGGACCGCATCGAGAACGTGCTCGCCGGTGGCGGGGCCGAGCGGGCCTGGCCGGTAGGCACCGGTGTGGTCGAGCCGTACGAGGCCGCTCACGGCCACGATTCGACCCAGTTCTCGCCCGAGGAGTACGGCGACTACCTGGTCACCAGCAACGAGGTGTTCAGCGCCGTCACGCTGCGCTCGCGGCTGGCCAGCAGCGTCAAGCTCAAGACCTACATCGGCAGCGCCGAGGACAAGCTCGAAGTCGACGGCGAGGCCGCCAAGCTGCTGCGCTACGTCAATCCCTTTTGGTCCGACGTCCGGCTCGCCCGGATGGACGAATTGGCGATGGGGGTCTGGGGCGCGTCCTACTGGGCGATCGAGAAGTCACCTCTTGGCGTGCCTAAAGAGATCTGGTGGATGAAGCCGTCGCGGGTGCAGCCGGTGCCGGACGCTGACAAGTACCTCAAGGGGTTCTGGTACACGCCAACGATTGGCGCGCAACGGATTTGGTTCGACGCTGACGAGGTCGTGTGGCAGCGCTACCCGAACCCGCTCGACGAGTTCAGTCCGCTGAGTCCGCTCGCCGCGGCCCGCCTGGCCGCCGACAGCGCGAGCGCGATGATGAAGTCCAACATGTCCCTTCACAAAGAGGGGCTCCAGATCGCTGGCGTCATCGCCCCCAAGGGGGACAAGACGTTCAGCCCCGAGCAGGCCCGCAAGTTGGAGGGCGATCTACACCGCCGGTTCGGTGGCGCCGACCGCGCTCACCGGTGGGCGGTCCTCCGCTACGAGGCCCAGTTCCAGCCCGCCAACATCACCCCCAAGGATGCCGAGTTCCTCGGGGGCCTGGGCGCCACAGGCCGCATGGTCTACAACGCCTACGGCGTGTCCAGCGCGCTGCTGAACGACTTGCAGCACGCCACCCTGGCGAACCTGCGCGAGCTACAGACGGGGCTCTGGGAGCACGCTCTCGTGCCGGATCTGGAGCTCCGCGCGGCCGACGTCCGCGAGCAGTTCCTGCCGATGTTCCCCGCGCGGCGCCGCGGCAAGCCGCGAGCCGACTACGTCGAGTTCGACCTGTCCCGCGTACCCGCGTTGCAGAAGTCCCGCTCGGAAGCCTGGGACCGCGACCGCGGCGCCATCGAAGTGGGCGGCATAACGATCAACGAGTGGCGGAAAAAGCAGGGCCTGCCACCGGTTCCGTGGGGCGACGTCTGGTGGGCGCCGGTCAACAAGGCCGCCGTCGTCGACGGCGACAGCAAGCCCCAGGGCGACACATCCCCGACCACTCTCGACCCCGCCGACGAGGGCCAGGCCCCCGACGTCATCGACGCCGAGGTAGTCCCCGAAGACGAGGCCCGCGCGCTGCTGCGCGCGTTCGACCCTCCCGAGGAGGACCCGTGACGGCACCACCGGAGCAGGCACCAGCCGCGCTCGCCTACACCCGCGCCTACGTCGTGCGGGATGCCGCGGCCCCTGGGCAGCCCGGCGACCCGATCCGGTTCGTGGCCGCGAACGAAGGGCAGATGCGCGACGGCATCGACCTCCGCATGAGCGGGGCCCGACTGGAGCGGTACCGCGCGAACCCGGTCGTGGGCTACAACCACTCGTACTGGGGCCGTGACGGCCTGCCGATCGCCCGCGGCGAGAACACCTCGGTGGTCGGCGACCAGTTGTTCATCGACGCCGTTTTCGACCAGGACGACGAGTTCGCCCGCAAGGTGGAAGCCAAGTACCGCGCCGGTTTCCTGAACGCGGTGTCGATCGGTTTCAACGTCTGGGCCTGGGAGGACGGCAAGGGCTCCTACTGGACCGGTGGCGTTGCCCAGGAGTGGGAACTCACCGAGCTGTCGTGTGTCCCCATCCCGATGGACCCCGACGCCGTTGTCACCGGCGGCCGCTCGGCCTGGTCCCGCGCGCTCGCCGCGCCCGAGCTGGCCGCGCTGGTCGTGCCCGTCGAGATCGAGCATGACGAGGCCTCGGCCTGGCTGACCGTCCGCGTGTCCGACGAGCTCGCCCGCTCGGCGAACCCGCTCGCCCTGTCCGTCTCGATCGCCAAGGCGTTCGAGCGCGCGGCCGCAGAGGCCCCCAAGGCCGTCGAGGCCGCGCCCGTCGACGAGGGCCAGGCCCCCGAGGCCGAGGCCGACGTCGACGCCGTCCGCACCCAACCCGCACCCATCGACCCCGTTGCTGCGCAGGACCTCCTCGCAGCTTTCACCGCAGGAGGCACCACGTCATGACGGCACCCGAGGTCACCCTCAACGACCTGGCCACCGAGGTTCGGCAGCGCATGGACGCCGTCGACGAGTCGGTGTCGGACGAGCGTCTCCAGGAGCTCATCCGCACCAGCCTGGACACCCTCATCGAGCAGGACCCCGAGTTCATCCGCAAGATCCGCTTCGGCAACTCCCCCGCCGACCGGCCGCTCGTGGGCACCAAGTACGCCCGGTACGGGCTGACCGTGTCCGACGTCGAGTTCCTGCACGACCTCATGACGAGCCAGGCTGGCCAGCCGCGCAAGCGCGGTGGCGTCCACCCCGGCCCGTCCGAGGAGCTGTCGCGCACGTTCGAGGCGATCAGCCACGCTCGCTACCTGCCGATGGACAAGGTTCGCGAGATCGACAAGAGCGCCATCGACGACGTGTTCCCGCGGCTGGCGCTGACCGAGTTCCACGGCCGCGACCGCGAGCTCGCGGCGAACGGCCGATGGGAGCTCACCGGCGCCTACCAGGCCGCGATCCGCGCGATGGACACCGCCGAGTCGGGCTACGGCGCCCAGCTCGTCGGCGCCCAGTACGTCGGTGAGCTGTGGGAGGCGCCCCGCGCGCTCGGCAAGATCTTCCCGCTCCTGTCGAGCTTCGAGATGCAGCACCCCACGAGCTACCTCCCGGTCGAGGTCGACATCCCCGAGATGCTCTACGTCTCGGAGAGCGTGGCCAACAACAGCGCGAACTACGGCACGGTGAAGACCGGCTCGAACCGCGTGCAGGTCGACGCCAAGAAGTTCGTGATCCACCAGATGTACTCGGGCGAGATGGAAGAGGACAGCCTCATTCCGTTCGTTCCGTTCCTGCGTCGGCAGGCCGCGCTGTCGGTCGCGCACTACAGCGACTCGCTGGTGTACAACGGCGACACCACGAACGCGGGCACCGGCAACATCAACCTCGACGATGCCGACCCGGCCGACACCAAGCACTACCTCGCGCTGGACGGCATCCGGCACGCCGCGCTGGTCGACAACACCAACAACGCCACCAACGTGGGTGGCGCGCTGACCCTGGCCAAGATCCAGGCACAGCGCGGCCTCATGGTCGACCGCACCAACCTGGTCGACTGGGGCCACCCGGTCAGCGCCGACGACCTGGTGCACATCGCCGACACCGACACCGCCGACCGGCTCGCGCTGCTCGACGAGGTCCTCACCGTCGACAAGTACGGCGCCGGTGCGACCGTCCACAACGGTGAAGTCGCGCGCCTGCTGGGCAACCCGCTGATCTCGACGATCGCCGCGCCCAAGACCGAGGCTGACGGCAAGGTGAGCACCACCCCGGCGAACAACGTCAAGGGTCAGCTCACCTCGTTCAACCGCCGCGGTTTCGCGGTCGGCTGGCGCCGTCGCATTCAGGTCGAGACCGAGCGGCTGCCCGGTTCCGACCAGACCCGCATCGTGCTGTCGCTGCGACTCGGGATGGGTCGGTTCACCCCGACCGGTGCCGCGTCCGGCATCGAGTCGGTGGCCACGCTCTACAACATCGACAACTGACCTGATCCGCTCTGGGCCAGGCCCCCGCTGGGGGCCTGGCCCTCCTACTTGGAGGGACACCGAGACATGTCTCGTGCCAGCCAACTTGAGCGGATCATTGCCAAAGGGCAACTGGTCGCGCTCCAGTTCATGCAGTCCGACGTCGCGGCGAGCCAGACCAACGCCGCGCTCACCGTCGCCGAGGTCCGCGATACCGCGGCCACCACCGACGACCAGAACGCGGTCGACTCGTACGTGATCCCCTGGGACTTCGAGATCATCGGAGTCTCGGCCAGGTCCTCGGCCGCACGCGCTGCCGGTACGGCCACCGTCGAGCCGCTCGTGAACGCGACGGCCACCGGCCTGACCGCGGCCCTCGACGGCACGACCACCCAGTCCACCAGGTCCACCCAGAACCGTGGCGCCGACACCGGCGTGGCCGGTGACCGGGTGGCCTGCCGGATCACCACCGATGGCACCTGGGCGCCGGTCACCGCGGACATCGTGGTCACGGTGTGGGTCCTCGTGCACATCGAGGGGGTGTGACCGTGGAGGACTTCTACGAGGTCGGACACCGCTACACCGCCAGCCGCGACGGCAAGACGTTCGGCCCCTGGGAGCAGGGCGACGTGGTCGCGCTGGACCAGCCCGACGCCGAGTGGGTCGAGCGTGACTCGCCTGGCACCCTGCTGACGATCGAGGTCGGCGACGAGGAGGACCAGGCCCTCGGCGAGGACCTCACCCCCGAGCTCGTCGAGCAGGCCTACGAGCTGCACGCCGAGTGGCTCGCCGAGCACCCGGCCGTGGTCGACCCGTCCCCGGAACCGGTCGAGGACGAGCCCGTCGACGAGCCCGTGGTCGAGCCCGCACCGGCGGCCGCCAAGCCGCTGCGCAAGCCGCGAGGCGCAGGCCGGTGAACGCCTCGACCATCAGGCAGGTCTCGGCGACCGGTGCGGTGGAGACCGCGACCAGCTACGTGCGCACCGTGGTGCTCACCGCGGCGGCCGCGGCCGCGACGGTCGAGCTCCGCGGTGGCAGCGACGGCACCGGCGACGTGCTGCTGACCGTCAAGGCGCCGGTGCAGACCACCACGGTGGTTCCGCTCGGTGGAGCGATCTTCCCCGGTGGCATCCACGCCACCCTGACCGGCGCCGGTGCCCTGGCCTCGATCGCCTGCTGACCGGAGGTGCCGCGATGGCGGACGTGATCGACGTACTCACCCTCGCCGAGGGCAAGGCCGCGCTACGCAAGCACGTGGCCAGCCTCGACGAGGCAACGCTCGCCTCGTGGATCACTGCGGCCTCGGAGATGCTCGACGACCTGATCGGCCCCGTCGTGTGCCGCACGGTCGTCGAGCACCTCACCGGCCGCGGTGAGACGACCCTGTTCCTGCGCTACCACCCCAACACCTCGGTCACGTCGGTGGTCGAGTACAGCGGCTCGACGCCGTACGAGCTGGTGGCCGAGACCAACGGCAACCCCAGCGACGGCTACGTGGCCGAGCCCTACGAGTACGACCCGCGGTTCCTCGGGTGCGAGCTGCACCGGCGGGTCGGCGGTCTCGACGCGAGTTGGGCCCGCGGCCGCAACAACGTCGAGGTCACCTACGTGGCCGGCCGGTTCGCCGACACCGCGTCGGTCCGGCCGAAGCACAAGCGCGCGGTCGGCCTGATCCTCCTCAACGCCTGGCGCTCGATGGAGGACACGACTGCCACACAGGGCGAGTTTGACATCCCGTTCGCGAGCTTCCCGACCTTCGCGATGCCCAAGGCGGTCCGCCAGATGTTCCCGGACGAAATCCAGGACCCACTGCCGATGTGACCGGGAGGTCCCGAGATGCGCGGTACCTCGCTCATCGCCCTGCGCATCGGCCTGCTCGCCCGGCTGCAAGACCGGCCAGGCCTGGCCGATGTGCAGGTGGCGTACGACAAACCGGCCACCGAGCTGGCGCCCGACGCGCTGTGGTTCGACGACCAGGCCGAGGGCGACAACACCCTGCCGCACATCCAGGCCGGTGAGCGCGACGTCGACGAGACGTATTCGCTCGGCATGGTGGTTCAGGTCCTGTGCCAGGACGGCCGCGACCAGCAGGCCGCGGACCTGCGCGCGGTCGAGTTGCTGCGCGAGGTGCAGAAGGAAGTCGCCGAGACCCCGCGCACCATCGACGCCATCGAGTGGATCGAGCTCACGGCCTGGGCCTACATCGGCGGGCCCATCGGCGAGAACAGCACCACGCGCGCGGCCCGGTTCGGGCTGACGTTCACCGTGCGAGCTCGCCTGTACGCGGACGAGGACTGACCCGCTCCGCACTCCCCCAGTACGCACGGCCCCCCACTGCCTGGGCCCGTACTTCCCTTGTGCCCCTTGGAGGTTCACCGTGCCCCGACTCGTCTATGACGGTCCGCACACCGCCGTCGAAGTACCCGCGCTGCGCCGGACCGTTCGCCGCGGCGAGGCCGTCCTCGTCGAGGACCAGGCCCTCGCCGCGGCCCTGCTCGCCCAGTCCACGTGGACCGAGGCCCCCGCGCCCGTTCCCGCCCCCAAGCCCAAGGCCGAGGCCAAGACCGGAGGTGAGTCGTGAGCACCGGTACCGCCATCGACGCCCAGCTCATGACCTCGGAAGAGGTCACCTACGGCACGCCGGTGACCCCCGAGCGTGGCGTGAAGTTCCTCGACGAGTCGCTCAAGCTCAGCGTCGAGCGGATCGAGTCTTCCGAGCTGCGCAGCGGCCGCCGGATCATGCGGTCCGACGACTGGGAGACCGGCAAGCGCACCGTCGCCGGTGACATCAACATGGAGCTCTCGACCAAGGGCCACGGTCGGTGGTTCAAGCACATGTTCGGCACCGTGGTGACCAGCCAGCCCGCGGCTGGTCCCAGCCCGACCGTCTACTTGCACACGTTCACCCCCGGTGATCTGCCGGTGGCGCAGACGATCCAGGTCGGCCGCCCGGACGAGAGCGGCACCGTGCAGCCGTTCACCTACCACGGGTGCCGTGTCGCCTCGTGGCAGCTCGAATGCGCGGTCTCGGGGCTGGCCAAGCTCAAGGTCGGCATCGTCGGCGAGGACGAGGAAACCGACACCGCGCTGGCCGTCGTCTCCTACGCCACCGGCGCCCGGCGGCTGCCGTTCGTCAGCGCCACGCTGACGGTCGGCGGGGTGGCCGTCAAGGTCAAGTCCGCCACGCTGTCCGGCACCACGCCGCTGGCGTCCGACCGGTTCAGCCTCGGCAGCGCGCTGACCGAGAAGCCCCTCGAAAACGACATCCGGGCGATCACCGGCACACTCACCGGCGATTTCCGGGGGCTCACCGCCTACGACCGGTTCCGCAACGGCGTCGAGGCCGAGCTGGTGCTGACGTTCGCCGGCGGCATCATCGAGGACGCGCTGCGCTACCAGACCGTCGTCACGGCCAACGTCCGTTTCGACGGCGAAACGCCGAACGTCAGCGGCCAGGGCATCGTGCAGCAGAACACGCCGATCAAGGTCGTCGACAACGGGACGTTGTCGATCAAGGTCGAGTACCAGACGACCGACGCAACCCCCTGATCCCCGGCCGGTCACCTCGTGAGAGGGGGTGACCGGCCGTGCCAGGACACCCCCGCATCACCGGAACCGACGAGTTCCACAGGACCGCTCGGAAGCTGAAAGAGGCCGGCAACGGCAAGCTCACCCGCGAGATGGGCCGCGCCATGCGCGCGGCCGCCGAGCCTGCCCAAGCGGCGATGAAGCAGGAAGTCCAGACCCTCAACGTCAGCCGCCGCGGTGGCGCCTCGGCCCGCGGTGTCCGCGCGGCCCACGCGCTGGGCAAGCGGAAGAAGATCACCGAGAACGCCCGCATGAAGGCGTTCCGGAATTCGGGCCTGAGGTCCACTGTGGCGCGCTCGGTGCGCACCAAGGTGTCGACCACCGCCCGGTCGTCGAGCGTCCGTATCCGGGCGCAGCAGAGCCTCATGCCGCCGTCCCAGCGGAAGCTGCCGCGCCTGATGAACAAGGGCAACTGGCGGCACCCGCTGTTCGGGCAGCGCGGCCGCTGGTACGAGCAGACCACCCCGCCACCCGGATGGTTCGACCGCCCGGCCGAGATCCACGGCCCGCGGATCCGGGAACGCGCCGTCGACGTCATCGACGACATCAACCGCAAGATCGTTTCCGGATAGGGAGATCCTGACGTGAGCACCAAGACGAACACCGGCGAGCCCGCGACCCTGGTCTACAAGTTCCACCTCGGTGGCGGCCGCGTGGTCGATCTCGACTTCTACGAGATCACCCTCGACGAGTCGATCCTGCTGGAGAGGACCGCGGCCGTCCCGTGGCCCTACCTGTGCGACCAGTTCGACCGGCGCGCGGCTGTCGCGGTCAAGGCGTTCTGCTGGCTCGCCCGCACCAAGGCCGGTGAGGAAATCAACTGGATCGACGAGGAGTGGAACCTGCTGCGCTGGCGGGATTTCCGCGTCGAGGTCGACCTCGGCCGCGACCAGTCCCCCGAGGTCGAGACCGGGGAGGGTGAGGCGCCGGACCCTCCCCAGAAGGTGGCGCCGCGCGCCACCACCGGATCTGGCTCACCCAAGAGCTGAGGTTCTACAAGCCCTGGTTCCTGGACCTGTGGCACCTGCCTCCCTACGAGATCGGCCGCCTGAGCATCGGCGACTACCTGCTGTGCAGGGACATGGTCGACCGCCACCTCGACCGGCTCGAAGCAAACCCGACCGCCTGACCTGAAATCGGAGGTCCGGCGTGGTCGCCTCGAAAGACCTGATCTTCACAGTCCTGGGCATCGACAACGCGAGCACCACCTTTGACAAGGTCGGCGACTCGATGGACAAGATGGGGTCCCGCGCCACCAAGACCCTGCTCGGGGTGGCCGCGGCGAGCGCAGGCTCGGCCGCCGTCATCGCGGCCGCCACCGCGGCCGCGCCGCTGATGTTCGTGGCGATCGGCGCGGCCGCGGTCTCCGAGACCGAACGCGTCCGCGACGCCGTCGGCTCGCTGGGCGCGACGGTCCGCAACGGCCTGGCCCAGGACGCAGCCCCGATGGCGGATGCGTTCGTGGGCGCGACCGGCCGGATGTCGGCCGCCTTCACCAGCCTGCGCCCCGAGATGCGCGAGGCGTTCTCGGCCAGCATCCCGGCGGTCTACAGCCTGACCGATGGCGTGATCGCGTTCGCCCGCAACGCCATGCCCGGCGCGCTGCTCGCGGTGCAGCGCAGCGGCCCGGTGTTCCAGGGGCTGGAGGGGTTCCTCGGCAGCGCTGGCACCGCGATGGGCGATTTCTTCGAGGTCACCTCGACCGGCGCCGAGGACGCAGGGCAGGGGCTGGAGCACTTCGGCACCCTGCTGGAGGAGGTCCTCCCCGCGGCTGGTGGCCTCATGGTCACGATGGCCGGTCTGTGGGCTGAGCACGGGGACCAGGCCGCGCGCGTCATCGGCCAGCTCGTGGGCCTCGTCGACGAGCTGGGCGGCAGCGCGATGCCGATCGCCTCGACCGCGATGGGCACGGCCCTCGACGTGCTCGAAGGGCTGCTCACGGTGCTGGAGCCGATGTCCGGGGTGCTCGGCCCGCTCATCGGCATGTGGCTGCTGCTCGGTACCACGATGAAGGGAATCCACGCCGTCAAGGGCGTGGTCGACGGCATCGGCGACAGCGTCGGCACCTTCCGCGAGCGGATGGCCAGCGCCGGTGGTCCCTCCGGTGCGGGTCGCCTCGCGACCGGCGTCGGCTCGGTGATGAACGCGCTCGGTGGGCCGTGGGGTATCGCGATCGCCGCGGCTGGCCTGGCCCTCGCGCTGTTCGGCCAGGAGTCCCAAGAGGCCGCGGCCGACCAGCGCTCGCTCTCGGCCGCGCTCAAGGAAAGCGCCGGTGCGTTCGACGCGAACGCGCGGCGGGCGATCGTCAATTCCGAGGGCTACAAAGAGGTTTCCGACAAGGTCAACCGCGCAGGGATGACCCACAAGGAGATCGTCGACACCCTGATTGCCGGCGGGCCCGCGTTCGACAACCTCAAGACCAAGCTCGATCAGCAGGTGGAAGCCGGTACGAAGTGGACGACCGCCAACGGCGCCACCAGCAAGTCGCTGACCGACAAGGCCCAGGCCTCGGGGATGCTCCGGAACAACCTCGACAACCTGCGCGAGACCGTGACCGGCAGCATCGCCGACTACGAGCGGGAACGCGACGCGCTCGGCGAGTCCGCCTCGGCGATGACGAAGTCGCTGCCTGGCGCGGCTTCACTGCGTGAGGCAATCCAGATGTTGGGCAAGGACACCGCCGACACCTCGGACAAGGTGTCCGCGCTCGACACGGCCTGGCGCCGGCTGTTCGGCACCACCCTGAACCTCGAAGACGCGACGGCGGGGTGGGAGGCAGGCCTCGACAAGCTGAGCTCGACGATCGCCGACGCGAAAAAGGAAGTCCTCGGCTGGGACGCCGAGCTGTTCAACAGCAACGGCACGGTCAACATCGCTACCGAGCGCGGCCGCGAGCTGCAAGCCTCGCTCTCCGAGCAAGGCCGCTCGTACCGCGAGCTGGCGCAGACCACGTACGACACGGCGCTGCAACAGGGCAAGTCCCACGCAGACGCCACCGCGGCAGTGGTGGCCGCGACGGCTGAGCGCCGCGCTCAGTTCGTCGACGAGTGGATCCAGATGACGGACAACGCTCAGCAGGCGCAGGAGCTCGCTGATCGTTACTTCGGCATTCCGGGCGACGTCCGGACACTGATCACCGACCCCGGCGCAGCCGAGGCCATCGCCCGCGCGATCCAGCTCCGGGACCGCGTGCTCGCGGTCCCCGAGCGGTGGATCGTCACCACCGAGGCCGAGGTCGGTGTCTCGATCCAGGCCTTGCGTGATCTGGGCCTGGTGGTCACCACCCTGCCGGAGGGCAAGATCAAGGTCGAGGCGCCCAACGTGGGCGCGGTCGGCAGCCAGATCGACTACGCGGCCCGCGACCGGACATCGATCGTCACCGTGCAGGCCAACTACGGCGGCTCGGCCTACAGCGGCCAGGGCTACTCGGTGGGCCAGGCCACCGGCGGTTTCTACGACGGCCACGTGGTGGAGAAGTACGCCGGCGGTGGGATGCGCGGCCTGACCCCGATGCTCGGGAACATGGCGGCGATCGTCGCCCCCAACGCCAAGCGCGTGATCGGCGACAACCCGCGGTTCAAAGAGGCCTACATCCCGATCAACAACTCAGCGGCCAGCCAGGCGTACCTCGCCCAGACGGCCAACGAGATGGGCTACGACCTCGTCGCCCGCGGCTCGACCGCGAGCGCCGGATCGGTCGGGTACTCCGCTCAGCGGACCTCGGTCGGCGGTGAGCGGCACTACCACCTGCACCTCACCGGCGTGGGCAACACCGAGGTCGACCTCCGCACCCAGTTCGAACAGCTTGAGCTGCTCGCCATGCCAGAAAGCGGGTGAGCCGCAGTGGCCGAAACGGTGGTGTGGATCGACTCCTCGGGGCTCACGCTGCCCATCCGAGTCGAGTGGAACGTGTCCGGCCGGTTCGCCCCGCGAGCCGAGATCGTCGAGGCAGAAGTCCCCGGCGTTCCCGGCTCGCGGGTGCGGGAGGTCCGCCACGTCACCAAGCAATTCACGTTGCCCGTCTGGATCACGGCCGACGACGAGGTAGCCCTGCGCACCGTCACCCGCGAGCTCGTCAAGCGGATGGACCCGCTGCGCGGTCCGGGCAAGATCCGTGTCACCGCACCAGGAGGGGACCAGCGGGAGATCACCTGCCTGGTGTCCTCGGGCCTCGACATGGTCGAGGCCCTGGGCAGCACCTCGGCCCCCACCCTGCAACGCACGCCGCTGGTGTTCCGTGCGCACGACCCGTACTGGGCCGAGCTGGCGCCCACCAACCTGGCGTTCCACTCGGGCGAGGCCGTGAGTTTCTTCCCGTTCTTCCCCTTGCGGCTGAGCTCGTCCGAGATCTTCTCGGACAGCACGGCGGACAACGTCGGCGACGTCGACACGTGGCCTGTGTGGACGATCCGCGGACCGGCAGAGGACATCACCCTTCGCAACGTCACGACCGGCAAGTACCTGACGCTGAACGTCTCACTTCTGACCGGCGAGTCCGTCGTGATCGACACCCGGCCCGGCCGGAAGTCCGTCACCCATTCCAGCGGAGCGAACCTGTTCCGGAACCTGTCGTCGCTCTCGTCGATGTGGCCCTTGCTCCCCGGCGCCAACGCGGTCCGAGTCGAGATGACCGGCAGCACCCCCGAGGTCTCGCAGGTGCTGCTGTCGTGGCTGCCCCTCTACCTGAGCGTGTGATCGAGAGGGCGAGGCCCCAGCAGTGGACGACTACGCGGTGTACCTGCGTGCCCCCGACCTGAGCCGCGAGGCACTGATCGAGGACTACCAAAAGCTTGAGTGCATCGAGCGGCACATAGCCGTGGGGGCCTGGTCGCTACAGGTCGACGTGCGCACCGCGGCTGCCGCCAAGCTGGCGACCCCCGGCTACGGCATCGAGGTAGTGCTCGACGGCGGCCTTGTGCTGGCCGGTCCGATGACCACGTGCAAGCGAGACCGCGACAGCAGCCAGAACACGCTCACGGTCGGCGGGCCCGACGACATGGTGTGGCTGTCCCGCCGAGTCGCCCACCCCCAGCCCGCGACCCCGGTCCCGCCGTACAACGCGAACGAGCACGACGTCCGCACCGACCTGGCGTCCACGGTGCTCGGCGAGTACGTCGACGCCAACGCGGGCCCCGGCGCGTTGCCCGAGCGGCGGATACCCACGCTGACCATCGCCCCCGACCCGCTACTCGGCGCGACCATCACCGGCCGCGCCCGATGGCAGAACCTCCTCGTGCTGCTACAGGAGCTGGCCCTCGCCGGTGGCGTGGCGTTCCGGGTGCAGCAGGTCGACGAGGAACTTGAGTTCAGCGTCCGAGCCCCCGAGGACCTCACCGCCGACGTCCAGTTCAGCGAGCCCCTGGGCAACCTGGAGGGCTACAAGTACGACAGCGCGAGCTCGCCGTTGAACTTCGTCTACCTCGGCGGACAGGGCGAGGGAACGGCCCGCGTGATCGTCGAGGGCCAGGCCCCCGGCGAGATCATCGACTGGGGCCGCATCGAGTCGTTCCAGGATCGACGCGACACCGCCGACACCGACGAGCTCACCCAGCACATCGTCAAGGTGTTGGCCGAGAACACGTCGTCGGCAGGCCTGGTCATCACCCCGGCCGACACCGACCGGCAGGTGTACCGCGTCGACTACCGGCTGGGCGACCGAGTCACCGCCGTCATCGACGGCATCCCGGTGCAGGACCAGGTGCAGGAAGTCCAGACCGTCATCACCCCCGCCGAGGCCGCCATCGTGCGCCCCACCATCGGCAGCCAGTCCCGACGTGGCGCGCTGCGTCTGTTCGACCTACTGCGCGCGGCCAACGCACGCCTCATCGATCTTGAGCGGAGGTAGTTCGTGGCCACCACGCTGGACACATTCGCACCGTTTGCCACCGGCCCCGGCGCTGACTCCACAGAGGACACCTGGCGCAAGTTCATGCGCCACCCTCTGGCAACGGGAGTTCTCGCCAACACGGCGAACCAGTTTCGGGTGTACGCAGACAGTTCGGGGCTACAGGTCAAGGTCGGCACCGGCGAGTGCTGGATTCAAGGGCACTGGGGCGAGTCGCTCGCCGAGAAGATCCTCCCGATCCAGACGCCACACGCCACCCTGACCCGGTGGGACCGGGTGATCCTCCGCGCGGACTTCGAGAACGACCTGATCGAGCTCGACGTCTTGAAGGGCACGGCGTCCGGAAGCCCTGCGCTCTGGCCGCTGACCCAAGGCAGCGATATCTGGGAGATCGACCTCGCCAAGGTGATCGTCGACCCGTCCCCGTCTGTGACGATCGCCGCGGGCAAGGTCAGCGACTTGCGTCGGCGAGTCGGCGACGCCGGCGGTAGCGCGCAGTTCTACCAGTCGGTAGCGCAGTCGATTCCGACCGGAACAGGCGTGTTCACCAAGGTGAAGTTCGACGCCAGCACGTCGACGACGTCGGACGTCGAGGTCACTGGGACAGGGAACACGGACTTCACCATCCGGCGCGCGGGAACGTACGACATTTCCGCCACCACGACGTTTGCGCCGTTCACCACCGGCGCCAACCTGTTCTCCACCATCCGGGACAACACCAACTCGATTCGCCTGGCCGCGCAGAACGGCACCACGTTCACGTCGGACCCGGCATCGGTGAACGTCTCCGCGTCGCAGCACTTCAACATCGGCGACAGCTTCTCGATCTCCTGTCTCCAGAGCACCGGCGGCAACCTGAACCTGTCGACTTTCGAGCGGTCGACCCGAATCTCGGTCACGTGGGTGAGCGACGCGTGACCCGCTGGGAGGCCCGCTGTGGATGAGTATGTGGCGCATTCGTTCGGACGCATCGAGGCCCAACTCGGCCAGGTGCTCGGCGAGCTGCGCATGTACGGCGAGCGGACCGCCGAGCACGGCGTCCGCCTGGGCCACGTCGAGGACGACGTCCGGGAATTGCAGAACTCCAAGTCCGACGACGTCCGCCAGGGCGTGACCCTTCGCGCCGCGCTCGCGGTCGGTCTGTTCACCGTCACATCATCGGGCGTTGCCAGCTACGTGGTTGCGCTCCTAACCAAGGGAGGGTGACCCCCGTGGCTATCTGCCCGTTCGCGGTCCAGCAGCTCATCCCCGAGACGTACAGCCAGGGAGAGATCGATCCCACCACGCTGATTTTCCACGAGGCTGTGTCCTCTGCGGACTCGCTCCGGGAGTACTGGAACTCGGCCGGTGTCGAGGTCGAGTCCCACTTCTACATCGGCCGTACCGGCGTGATCTACCAGTTCGTCGACACCAACGTTCGGGCCGACGCGAACATGTACGCCAACGGTTTCGCGATCAGCGTCGAGACGTGGGACGACAGCAACCGGAACCCGCTGCTCGGCTGGAACGCCGAGATGGTCGCGGCCTGCAAGAGGCTGGCCGCGTGGGTGTGCGACACCCACGGCGTCCGGAAGGGCCCGGCCACGTCGTGGAACGGCGGGGGCATCGGCGGGCACAACTGGTTCCCGGACCCCTGGGCGGGTGGGCCGCGGCAGTGCCCCGGCGAGACCCGCAACAGCCAGCTCCGAAACGACATCATCCCGGCCGTCGCAAGCGGCCAGCTCACCCAGGAGGACGAGTTGCAGCCCGACGAACGAAACGCGTTGCTCAGCACCCACGCCGCCATCTACTACAAGGGCGGCTCGCAGGGTGACCAGTCCATCATCGATCGCCTCGTCGAGGTGCAGCTCCTGGAGCGCGGCAACTCCCGCAAGCTCGACGCGCTGCTCGGCCGCCCGGCCGTCGACGTCGACGAGGACCACCTCGCGCAGGCCCTCGCGCCGCTGCTCCAGGGCATCCCCGACGAGAAGCTCTCCGCGTTCGCCGAGCTGATGACCCGGCGAGTCAACGACGAGGCCGACCGCCGCGAGCGCGAGCGGCTCGCGGTCCAGCCCTAGCCAGCCCCTCAGTCCACAACGGACAGAACTAGGAGATCTCCTGTGCTCGCTTTCGTGCTGAGCGTGGTCCGCACCGGCGTGCCGTACGTGTGGGGTGCGGTGGCCGCGTGGCTCGCGGGTCGAGGCCTGTTCGCCGACGCCGTCGCCACCTTCCAGGACCCGGCTTGGTTGGCCGCGGTTGTCGTCGCGGCCCTGGCCGTCGTCAGCACCGCGGTGTACGCCGTGGTGCGGCTGGTCGAGATCCACCTGCCCAAGCTGCTCGGGTTCCTGCCGCCCGACGTCGCCGCGGCTGTGGTGCGGCTGGTGACCCTCGTGCTCCTCGGCTCCCAGTCCCAGCCCACCTACCCGGCGCCGCCTGCGGCCTGACCGAGCGCGGCCGCCATCGCCAACACCGGCGGCCGCGCTCGCCGCTCTCCCCTGAACGGGCCCCCCGTGTCGCGCTCCCTCGCGACACGGCGGGCCTCTTTGTCGTTTCAGTGCAGACCGAAAGGAGCCCCTCATGGCCAAGGCCGGACGACCTCGCACCCCGAGCGAGGCGAACATCCAGAGCCACACCACAGCGGAAGTCGCGCGCCTCCTGTGCATTTCCGAGCGCACCGTCGAGCGGCTCCGAGCAGCCGGAAAACTGGAGTCCTACCGCGTCGGTCGGTCGGTCCGGATCTGGGCCCGGTCGGTCCTCGCCTACCAGGAGGCGAACCGACTGGAGCCGACAGGAGCCGACTAGAGGTGTCACCCGTTCGGAACTGGTGCGCGAGTTTAGATGTTCGATAACGTGACTTATCGAACATCTAAACCGGATGCTCGAACCACCTCCGGAAGGGCCCCCGTGGAAACGACCAAGATCGACAATCCTGCCGCCGCCGTCAGCAGAGCCGTCCGCACGGTGCTGGCGGCTGCTGGCGTCCTCGACGCCGTGGTGAAGGTCAACACGGCCGAGGGACCCGCCACCGCAGACGGCCAGTCGACGTGGTTGACCGACGTCGACATGGTCGTCAGCGCGACGGCGGTTCCGGCTGCTTTCGCCGCGCTGAAGGCCGCCTACCCCGGCGCGACCGTGCGCGAGACGCAGTACGCCAACCTCAAGATCGTCCGGGTAGTCCGCGTGAAGGCCGATGCCAACGAGCAGGACCCCGACCCCACGAGCAAGCCTGTGCCGCTCAACGACGAGCGTTCGATGGACGAGCGCTCCGTCTTGTCCGACCGATTCGTCACCGCGGCCAAGGCCGCGCGCCGTAGCTTCACCACCCCCGCGTGCGTCGCCGAGGGGCTGGACTCCGCATCGGGGCTCGTGTGGGACCCCCGCCCCGAGGAGGTCCCGGTCCTCGACGCGCTCGCCTACCTCGCGAACACCGCGTTCGTGACCCGCTCCCCCGAGCACGCGCCCGGCGAGTTCACGCCGACGACCTCGCCGACGTTCGCGCGTGACCTCGCGGCCGCCTCTCGGGTGATCAGCGGCGATGTGGTGTGGAAGGGGTTCGACAACAACCCCGCGCGCCAGTTCATCGACATGGCCCTCGCGCGCATCGCCGAGCACCCGCGCACCCCGGCGGTGCAGGCATGACCACCTACGCCGAGGGGTGCGCGCTGGCCCTGCTCAACGCCATCTATCCGAACGAGACCAACTCGACGCAGGGGTTTCGCTACGAGCCGGCGCCGGACGCCTCCCCCGTCGAGGTGTTCGGTTTCGCAGACGAGCCCGACACCGAGGTAGCGGCCTGGCGCTACGTCCCCGACGTCGGCTGGAGCTTCACCCTGCGCCCGCTCGACATCAGACAGGAACGGGACCAGTACCGGGTGATGGGTGGTGACGTCGCGTGGTACCCGCTCACCGGCGAGGACCCAACACCGCCCGCGGCCGCGTTCGTCGCGCTGGCCCAGGCCGCCATCGCCGAGCACCCGGCCGTTCCGGTGGTGCAGCCATGACGACCACGCGCCTGACCTACACCGGCACCGACGAGGACAACGCCCGCGAGTGGGAGCTGATCCACGCGCGCGACAGCCAGTTCCCTGGCTGGGCCCCTGCACAGCGTGGTGCGGTGAACCGGTCGACCACCACCTGCGAGCAGTGCAGCAACACCACGGCGGTGGCTGTGCGCTGCCACGAGTGTGGCGACTGGCTCAACGCGGCCGCCCACCCGGACATCGAGCAGGCGCGGCTGGCCATCCTGGCCGCCGACGCGCGCGTGGCGGCTGACGTCGATGTCGCGGCCGAGGACCTCGCGGATGCGGTTCGCCGCTTGGGTTGCGTGGACTGCGGCGAGGTCCTCGACGAGTTCGCCCCCGCCGGCCGCGACGGCAACGGCGCGCTCCGCGGCCGCTGCTCCCCCGCGTGCGCTTCCCTCGATCTCGGCTGCCGGATCTTCCTGCACCGCATCGACGTCGCCGAGCCGTACCTCGACGACTTCGAGGGCACATGCTCGACGCTCTTCGACCTGATGCTCGTCGACGGCGAGCACGACCTGGCCGCCGGTGAGACGGTGCTGGCCTTCCTGATCGACGAGGACGGTCGAGAGCTCGGCCGCCGAACCATCCTGGTGGACGGTCCTGTCGAGCCTCGCTCGAAGCAGGCCGAGGCCGTCGAGGCGATCCACTCCGGGTGCCAGGCCTACGCGTTGTGGCTCCTGGCCGAGGCAGCCAAGGAGACAGGGGCATGACCGGGGGCCTGGTCGACGGCGACGAGTACCCGAAGGTGATCCGGATCTGGCGCGACGAAACCAACGCGCTGTGGGACGAGCACCCCGGCAGCCTCATGTCCCGTGTGGACTGCCCTAACGGCCAGGACCGACTCGTCCCCGTCGACCAGGTCACCAGGCACCACACGCTGCGCGAGGTGTGGCCCGCCGAGCAGGCCCCGCTGTTCGACGTCACCCCGCCGACGACGTACGAGCCCAGGTGGTCGGAGTGACCGGCCGCCGTCGCGTCGACCTGGCCGCGCGCCTGGCCGCGCTGCCACCGCCCAACACCGTGCCACGCACGGCCTTGCGCGGCTGCCTGATCGACGACGTCCGCGAGGGCCTGGTCCTCGCGGACGTCGTCGACGTCGACCAGCGCGAGGCCGTCGCCGAGCAGTTGGGCGCGTGGTTCGACCGCACGGCCGAGGCCCTCGCGTTTGCCCAGTACGTGGTGCAGGGCCTCGACGACGCAGGTGTGCAGCAGGTCATCGAGTACGCCGAACTGCTCAAGCGAAAGGCAGGCTGATGCCCGGACCGGACGACCAGCCGCTGGCCCACTTCAGGATCGACAAGGACGGCAAGGTCTGGAACGTCGTCGACGAGCTGGTCGACCTCGGTTTCCGCCTCGACCCGTGGCAGCAGCACATGCTCGCCGAGGTCGCCCGCGCTCGTGCTCAGCGGACCGTCTCGCCGAGACTGACGCCTCGGCCTGGCTACGTGCAGATCACCCAGGGTCGACCGCCTCGAAGGCTCGACGAGTTCCGGGGGTACGTCGACGAGATCCAGCACTGGCAGACGATGGGGCGCGTGCTGGCGAGGGCTACGCAGATCGTCGAGGCGAACAGGCTCGTTCAGCAGCACTGGGCAGACGCGTTCCGGGAGTTCAGGCACACCACCGACTACGTGGCCTGGGCCGAGTGGCAGGCCCTCGCTCCCCAGGCCCAGCAGCCGCGCGACTTCAGCGCCGAGCTGGCCGCGCACGGCGAGCTGGTCCCCTGCGTCGACCTGGTCGACGGCTACCGGTTCGGCCGGACCACGCCGCGCCCGATCGCCTGGCCGACCAAGGCCAGGTTCGGCACGGTCGACGCCACCGTGGTGCCGCGTGCCGGCGGCTTCACGGTGACCAGGGCCGGCCGCTACTCCATCTCGGCCACCCTGCCGCTCGGGAGGCGCACATGACCGACCTCGTGCCGGTGCTCGACGGCGAGCTGGTCGTCGACGGCGGCCGCCACCTGGCCGTGCCCTCGCAGCACCAGCCAGGTGTCGACGATCAGCTCGACGAGGCCGCGTGGGACCTGATCGCCGCGGCGATCCCGGCGAACACCACGCGTGCCTACCGGCGGCTGCTGCTCGGCAAGGTCCTCACGGAACCCGGCGAGCCCGAGCGGCTGGCCAAAGGAGTGTGGCCCGAGCTGGCCTGGGTGCCGTGGTGCCGGACCCGCGGCCGCCGGTCCGGCATCGATGGCGCACCGGCCACCGGCGAGACCCTGGCCCAGTGGGCCACCGAGCTGGCCAACGCCAGCATTGGCGCCTCGACGATTGAGCAGGGCATTGCCGCGGTGAAGCGGCTGCACACCGAGCACCGGTACGAGGGCGACCCGCAAACCCACCTCGCCCGCAAGGTCCTGGTCGGCTACCGCGCCAACGCCGGCTCACGGCAGGTGAAGCGCGCGACCCCGCTCACCGTGCCCTCGCTGCGCATGATCCTGAGGACGCCCCCGCCCGGTCCGGCACGCGCGACCCGCGACGGCCTGGCCCTCGTACTCGGGGTGGCTGGGATGCTGCGCCGCAGCGAACTGGCCGCGATGCGACTGGAGCACGTCACCCGGTCCGACCGGGGGCTGTCGCTGTGGCTGCCGACCAGCAAGACCGACAAGGGCAACAGGGGGGCGACGGTCGCGGTTCCCCGCGGTAACGACCCGCTGACCGACCCGCTCGGCTACTACGAGCGGTGGCTGGCCCTGCTCGCCGAGCAGGGCCACGACACCACCAGCGGTCCCCTGCTGCGACCGATCACCCCGCGAGGCGACCGGATCGGCGCCGGCACGCTGCACCCCGAGGGCATCGACATCGATCGGCTCATCAAGGCGGGGGCCGTTCGCGCGGGCCTGGGCAAGGCAGGGTGGTCCGGCCACAGCCTGCGCGCCGGTGGCGCAACGGCCGCGCACCTCGGTGGCGCGTCCCTGATCGAGATCATGATCCAGGGCCGGTGGACCTCGGCGGACACGGTGAAGAAGTACATCCGGTTCGAGGAGCTCTGGACGCACAACGCGGCTGGGCGGATGGGCCTGTGACGGCGGCCGCGCCCAAGCTGCACCGCGACCACATGCGAGTGTGCAGCCGCGGACGCAGCGAGATGATCAGCTCGATCGGCTGCTCGACGTGCGGCTGGTCCGCGCTGATCCCCGACGTCGACGACGAGGGCCTGGCCCTCTTCGGGGGCGAGGACCTGGTCCCCGTGCACACCGCCGAGGACTGCGCCCAGCGCCAGGAGAAGTGGAAGCCCAAGGGGTGACCGTGGCAGGATGAACGTCTCCCCGCGCGCACTCGGGGGTGGCCCGCCTCGATGCTTCACCGAGCAGGCACCAGCACTACCTTTCCCGCGCTGGCGGGACTGGACCCCGCATCGGCGGGGAACACGACGAGGCCCCCGCACTTCGGTGCGGGGGCCTCGTTCGCGTTCAGGGGCCGAGCTGGTCGAGGTCGAGCGCGAGCTGGCCAGGTGGCAGGTCGACCGGCGGGGGAGCAGCTCGCCCAGCACCGGCGCGCAGGCACCGGCGGCAGGTCACCACGTCGGGGGTCGGCACCAGCCGCGTGAAGTCCCAGCCGCCGGTGCCCACGTGGCAGGCCGGCACCGGCACCGGCACGCCGAACCAGTCGCGCAGCTCGATGTCGTGGACCGCGCCACGTCGCCGCGTCCGCCCGTTCCGGCCGGTGACCTGCTGCCGCACCAGCGCGACGCTGACCGCCAGCAGGGCCGCGCGGCGATCGTCACTGACGACCAGGCCCTCACCGCTGGGAGCGGCGAGGGCCTGGTCGTCGACGAGCTGCTGCGCGCTCAGGTGCGTGCCCCGACGCGCCGAGGCGCGGCCTCGTCGACGGGCTGGTCCTCGGTGGGCCACACGAGGGCGATCACCACCAGCGTGGCGTACAGCACCAGCGCCACGCCGGCGACCAGCAGCCCGGCCAGCCAGCCCGACAGCGCGTGCATGACGCCGATGAACGCCAGCACGCCGACCATCACGCTGATCCTCTGCGCGGCCTCGCTGAACGGCACGCCGAGCCGCGTGCTGGCGCCGCGCACCACCAGGGCGATGAACACGGCCCAGCCGGCCAGCGTCACCAGGGCCTGAAGCGTTTCGGGGGTCATCCGGATCACGATCCTCTGCTCAAGTAGGGGGGTCAAGGCGACTGGCCGGCCGCTCACACACTCACGCACTCACACCAGGGGGAGGGGGTTTGACCTGCACGTATGGGGCCCCTCCCCGTGTGAGTGCGTGAGTGAGTGAGTCAGGTGAGGACCCGCGCGGCAGCCAGCCGGTAGACCCCGGTCGTGCCCTCGGGACGCTCGATCGTCTCGGACTTCACGAGCGCGGTCAGCAGGTTCTGCAAGGACCGCTTGCCGCCCTCGTCGAGGCCGAGCTGCTGCACGAGCTGGTCGAGGCCGACCTCGGCCCCCTCGGCCTCGCGCAGCGCGGCGAGGGTCCGGTCTCGCAGCGTGGCCCGCTTGGCCACCGGCGCGGCCACCGCCACCGGCGCCACCACCACGGGCGCGACCGCCGTGGTGGTCGACGTCCGGCCGAGTGCCGCGTCGATCGAGGCGCGCGCCTCGGCCCGCACCCGGTCGGCCCTCGACGTCGCCGAGGGGTGGCCAGTCGACGTCGACGCCTCTGCGGCAGGGGCGACACCTCGCAGGTAGTCGCGGAACTCGACCGTCATGTACCGGTGCCGCGCCGCGTACCAGTCACCACAGGCGTTCGCGGTCCGGACGTCGAGCCTGCTCACCATGTTGCGCCGCGCCCAGCCGACCTCGGGCACGGTGATGCCACCGGTCTGGGGTGCGGTCGGCTTATTGATCTCCTGCATGTACTTGGCCTTGGCCCTGCGCGCGACGCTGCCCTTGGTCGTCACGAGCGCCTCGCCCTCGTGTTCGGGCCCCTTGGCCCGCCACGCGCCGGTTGCCCGACCGGCGTCCGCCCGATCGTTGCTGCGCAGCATGATCGTCACGTTGAACGCGCGTTTGATCTGGGCGCCGCGCGTGCCTGCCGCAGTCTTCACGGCATCGTGCATGAGCCGGACCAGGTGCACGCGCGCGGACTTGCCACCGCGGCTGATCGCCGCGTCGAGCATCGAGGCCGTCCAGTCGACCCCCTGCCAGGGGACCGTCACCGAGTCGTCGACCGCGACGTCCTGGTACTCGTCGATCACGATGGCGATGTGGGGGAGCGCGCCGCGCTCGTCGTGGGGGATGGCCTGCCGCTCCTGCACCGCGAGCATCCCGGCGAGCAGCATGTTCACCGTGTCGTGCTGGCCGTTCACGAGCAGGTCGATGGGAATCTCGTGCTGGGTGTTCATGTACTTGAGCAGGTAGGCGCCCCAGGTCTCGTACTGCTTGCGGCGGCCGCCGATCCAGACCACCACCTGGTCGTCGGGCCCGAGGTCCTCGAACCCGGTCAGGTCGAGGACCCCGTCCGGCACGTGGCCGCACGCGTTGTAGTGGGCCACGAGCTGCAACAGCAGGTTCGTCTTACCGGCGCCCGACTGGGCGATGATCTCGACGTGCCCGAGCGGCACCAGCCACTGGGTGCCCTCGACGTAGCGGCCCAGGTCGGCAGGGTCGGTCGCGCGACGAGGCCTGGTCAGGTCGTCCTCGTAGACCAGGATGCTGGCGAGCACGTTCCTGGTCATCACGATGACGTCGTATTCGCCGGCGTTGGGGGTCTGCTGCACGATCACCCCGTCCCGCGGGAACGGGCGGCCGAGCTTCTCGCCCAGGGAGATGGCGATCGACTCGGCCGAGGCCTCGCTGAACGGGAGGAACCGCTGCTTACCGGGGGATAGGCCTGCGGCGATGGCAGCTTCGGCCGCCTGCTGCTCGGCGAGCACCCGTGAGGGCACCTGGACCTTGTAGAGCTGCTGGTCCGGGCCGAGCCGCTGCGTGCCGGTGATGTGCAGGTAGGGGTACCCGGCCGAGCCCAGCACGGTGCCGAAACGCTGCTGTGCGAGCTGCTGCACCCTCGTCGCGGGGGCCCGCACGAGCTCGCCCGCGACGAGGGCCCGGTCCTCGACCGGCGCGGCCTTCACCGTGGCGATGCCACGCTTGAGCAGGTCGACGAGCATGTACTCGACCCACGTCATGGCGAGCAGCACGAGCACCAGGAGCAGCGCGAGTTCCGGCAGCCAGGCCAGCACCACGAGCAGGACCGCGCGCCACAGGCCCGCGATGGTCAGCCATCGAACGATGGCGTCCTGCTGGCTGGCACCTGGGTAGGCGCCGAACGCATGTCCGGAGTGCACCGCGTTGACCACCAGCGCGCGACCCACGAGCAGCACCACCGCGGCGATGGGGGCAGCGAGCAGCGGGCCCACCACGAAGAACCGGGCAGCCGCGCCGAGCGCTAGGGTGGCCGCGCCTGCCGTAATGACGATCACCGTCTTGTGTTGGAACTTCACGGTGTTCCTCTCGTGTCTGTGCAGGTGAGGGGGCCACACCTGCACGTGTGGCCCCCTCGGGTTCGGCTAGCGGCTGGCTTCGAGAACGTGAGGCAGGTCCGACCTGGCCGCATCGGCATCGGCCTGCCACTCGGCAGCCCAGATGAACGCATTCTCTGCGTCCTCCTCGGCCGCCCCGGCCTCGCGCAGGTGTTCGGCCGCGCGCTCCTCGTAGGCCTTCTTCCCTTCGAGCATCGCCGCGCGGCTGCGCAGCTCGTCGGCGAGGTCCTGCTTGCGCTGGCCCTCGGCCCGCGCGGAATCGGCGGCCGCCTGCAACGTCTTGGACAGCGTTTCCGGCGTGGACTTGTCGATCATCTCTTCGTACATGGCCTTGCCTCCTGTGCTGGACGTGCTGCTGCCTGCCTTGGGCACGGTCACCGGCTTGGACGCCGGCGCCTTGGTCTTGGCCCGCGGGGTGGTTCCCGCCGGAACGCTGGGCAGGGGAGCGGGCACGGCCCGCTTGGCCCGCCTGCTCTCGGCCTTGGCCGCGGCCCGCGCGTCGATCTCGGCCCGCTCGGCCCGCGCTGCCTCCTCGGCCGCGGCCCGATCCTTGTACTTGGCCTCGACCTCAGCGGCCTTGTCCGCCACGTACGCGGCCACGCCGAGCGCGTCGTCGACGGCCTTGCGCACGCCCCACCCGGTGTAGGACGCCACGCCCTGGCCGACCGCGTACGCGGCATTGCCGAGCCTGGCCTTGGCCCGCAGCAGCACCGGCGGCATCCGGCGTGGCGGCCGCGCGGCCTTGGCCTCGGCCTTGACCTGGCGTCGCTTCTCGCGCCGGTCCTGCTTGGCCTGGCGCCGCTTGGCCCGTTCGGCCCGCCTGGCCGCCTTGGCCGCGGCCTTGGCCCGCTCGGCCGCCGAGTTGGCCTTTGGCCCGCCGGTGCCTTCCGACCGCGACCGGTTGGCCGGGCCAACCGGCTTGGCCCGCTTGGACGCCTTGGACGCGTTGGCCCGACCGCTTGGCCCCTTGGTCTTGGACGCGCGCTTGGCCGTTTGTCCCATCGCCTTGGCCCGCGCTGCCCGCTTGGCCGCGCGCTGCTTTGGACGCGAGGCCCCTTTGGCCTTGGCCCGCTTGGCGGCCTCTTGGCCCGCGCGCTTGGCCGCTTTCCGGGTTGGCTTGCCGGTGCTGGACCGGGCGCCGGCACCCATCGCCTTGGCCTTGGCCGCGCGCTTGGCCGCGCGGGCCTGCTTGCGTGAACCACCCGCGGCCCGCGTCGCCCGCGCAGCCTCGCGGCCCGCGGCCCGCGCCGTCTTGCGCTGCCCGCGGCTGGGCCGGTCGACCGCGCTGGAGCCCAGCGCCTTGGCACGTGCCGCGCGCCTGGCCGCGCGCTGCTTGGTGCGGGACTCGCCGCGGCCGCGAGACTCCGCGGCCGCCGCACGGCCGGCGTAGCGGGCAGCCCTGCGCTCCCCGCCCGACTCGCCGCGCAGCCACGCGACGAGCTGGTCCCGACGCAGCCACACCAGCACGAGCACCAGGGCCAGCCCGGCGGCCGCGAGCAGCCACCACACCGACAGCGACAACAGGCCCAGACCTGCGGCAACGGCGGCAGGGGGGCCGGCGTAGAGCACCAGCCGCTGGACCGGCACGCCGTCTTCCTCGTCGAGGTCGACCTCGACGTCCTGCCCGTCGACGGCCACCGGCTCGTCGTGGGGCGCGGCCGCCAGGAGCTCCTCGACGGACGGCTCGGGGAACGCGCTCATGCTGCTGCCTGCCTCTCCAGTAGCTGTTGCTTGACGTCCTGCTGGAGGCGCGTCCGGGCCTTGTTCGGGAACGCCAGCTCGGGGCTCCTCCGGACCAGCGCCGCGAGCTCGTCGCGCTTGCCGGCGCCGGTCACCACACCGCCCATGTGCTCGTCTGCGCAGCGCACACCCTCGGCGACGATCGCTGCCCAGTTCTCGGGGAGGTCCTCGACGATCCGGGGCATGGGCCGCGTCTGCTCGCCCTCGGTTTCCGGACCGGCCTCGGTCGGCTTGGACGCCTCGACCTTGGCCGCCTGGCCCTCGGCCTCGACCGGCTTGGACGCCTCGACCCTGGCCGGCTTGGACGCCTCGGCCTTGGCCTTGGACGCCTCGACGACAACCGGCTTGGACGCCTCGGCCTTGGCCTCGGCCCGGCGCGGCCACCACTTGGCCGTCTCGACCTTGGCCGTCTTGGACGCCTTGGTCTTCACCGCCGGCCGGTACTTACGCTCAAGCCGCGCGCGCTTGGCACCCGCGACCATCGCCCACACCTCGTCGTGAGTCAGGTCCGGGAACACCTCGCAGGCCCACAGGAACCGCCGCGTGAGGAACGGGTGCTTCACCATCCGGGCGCCACGGGCGAGGCCCTTGACGCCACCGCGCCGGCCACGCTGCTTGCCCAGCGTGGTCCCGATGAACGCGTGCCACGCGCCCGGCGACGCGAGCGACCCGCCACCCAGCACGAACGCCGTGAGCCCGGCGTCGCCCGCGGCGAGGTGCGTCAGCGCGTGGGACGCGTTCACCACTGCGGCGATCGACGCATAGATCCACATCCACCGGACGTACTTCGAGTGGTTCCCTCGGCCGGCGTACAGGCAGTAGGTAGCGAACGCGCCGTAGAGCAGCGAGAGCATCTCGGTGGCCACCGGGATGGCGAGGTAGATCCGGATCGGGATGCCGCCGAGCTTGGGCTGTAGGCCGTCGAGCTGCCGGTAGAAATCGAGCTGCGTCACGACGATGATCGAGAACAGCAGCGCCATCACAACGAGGGTGAAGGCGAGTAGGCCCCGGTGCCACCACTTCAAGCGCGCGGGGGACAGGGCCAGCCTCCCCTCGTCGACCTGGTCGACCTGGTCCGCGGGCAGGGCCTCGCGCAGCTCCTGAGCGCGTAGCCGTTCCTGGTGCGAGGCCGCCAGCATGAGTTCGTGGTTGGCCACGGTGGCCGCGTCGAGGTTCGCCTCGATCAGCCTTTCCTCACCCGCGATGCGGACACGTGCCAGCTCGGCCGCGGCCTCGCTGTCCTGTCGGATAGCCGCCGCGCGTGCCGCTGCGACCTTGCGCTGGGCGCGCGGGTCGGTGAGCGGCAGCAGGTCCGTCGTCATCTCGGCTTGCTCCTCAGTTCGTGTACGGGCTGGGGGGTAGGTACGGGGGCCACTGCATGTCGCCGATCAGGTGGGCCCGCACCTCGCTGTCGAACCTGGCTGCTCGGGCGACGAACGCCTGGGCCCAGGCCATTACGTGATCGGTGCTGTGGGGGTTCAGCAGCCCCCGCGTCACGTGGTGCTGCCAGCTACCGGCGGTGGCCCTCGCCGCACTGGGGCTCAGCGACAGCACCGGCAGCAGCCTGCCGGTCGGCAGGTCGGTGACGAACCACTGGTCCATCAAGCTATGAACGGCCCGCACGACCCCGGTCGTGAGGGCCGGGTACGAGACGGGGTGGATGGCCGTCCGGCCGTTGGGCAGCTCCAGTGAGGCGATCGGGTGCCGCACCTCGCTGCCCTCGGTGAGCTGCACCCAGATCAGTTGGTTGGCGGGGAACGTGGTGAACGTCGGGGGCTCGGGAGGGAAGGTCACCGGCCGCCCTCCCTGATCCACAGCCAGTACCCGACGAGCAGGACCAGCGCCCACGCGCACGTAACCGAGGTCAGGTAGCTGGCGAGCTGGCCGCCGGTCCAGCCCATCCGGCGGGACAGGGCCTTGCCGAGCAGCCACAGCAGCACGAGCGCGACGACGGCGGCCGCGACGGTCCACAGCGGTGGCGCTGGCCAGTGGCTGGGCGGCAGCGAGTGCTGGCTCATCGAGACCACCTGCTCGTGACCTCATCCGTGCGTACCTCGGTGATCGACTGGGGTGTAGTACTACGCATGGCGGTTCCGTTCGTTAGCGCGACGGTGCTGCCAGGCCTGGGCTGGACCGCAGATCCAGCTCAGGCCCCTTGATCGTCTGTTGTTCGGGTGATCTTCTCCGGGTATGTTGTATCTGTGTGCACATAGATGTCAAGCTCTGTGGGCACACAGATACCCTAGGAGGGGATGGAACCCGTGGACCAACACCTGTACCGGCAGATAGCCGACCGGATCGAGGGACTGATCGATTCGGGCGAGTTTCCCGTCGGCAGACGGCTGCCAGGGGTGCACAAGCTGGTCGTGCGGTTCGGGGTGAGCGACAGCGTGGTCCGCGACGCGATCAAGGTCTTGGTCGCTCGGGACCGCGTGCGGACCGTCAACCGCGCAGGCACCTACGCCCAGGCACCACGGCGGCCGCGAAAGCGGCTGCCGCTCGGGCTGGTCGTGAGGCGCAACCCGCTGGGCTACCTGTTCAACGCGCACTCCGGCCGGTGGCCCGCGCTCGAAGTCCCCACCCGAGGCATGGTGTTCGCTCCGCTCGACATCGCCCAGGCCCTCGGCCTCGACGAGGGCGATCAGGTGTTCGCGCGCCGTCGCATCGTCGGGCCCGACGTCGGCGAGCCGGCGCAGATCACCGTGACCTACCTGCCGGTCGACCTGGTCGACCAGGCCCCCATACTCGGCGAGGAGGACACCGGCCCAGGTGGCTACCTGGAGGTCATCGAGCAGGCACTCAAACGCGGCCCCGTGCGCTGGCCTGCCGAGGTGTCCACCCGGCTTCCGACCGTCGAGGAGGCCCGAGACCTGGCCATGCCCGAGCAGCAGCCGGTGCTCGTCGAGACCCGCATCGTGGTCGACCCGCTCGACGAGCTTCACCCGCTGGCCGTCGACGTCGCGGTACGCGACGGCCGCCGGTGGTCGCTGACCTACGAGCTCACCCGCGACGCGAGCGCGGCCTGGCCGGTCACCCCCGCCACCGAGCGGAACGTCGTGGCCTATGTCCCGGCGCCCGACGACGGCGAGGAAGCCTCGCGCGCGCGGTCTACAGCAGCCACCCCGGATACCGCAGCAGAACCGACTGGTAGTCGACCGAAGGTGTGACCAGAGGCGTCCGCTGGCCCGTGTCGTCCTCGCCGGCGGCTGGACGGGAGGCTTAAATGTGGGACAACGTGGGGGACCAGGTGGTCCCAGAAAAAACACGGGGGCCCCAGGACAGATGTCCCAGGGCCCGCACCGTGCAACACCCTCAGGTTGGAGGCCCGAGGTACGACGTCACGATCATGTGGGGTGCCAGCCCCGATCGTGACAAGAACACCCCTTCTCACAGTGGTGTGCGTCGATCGTAGCTGTACCGGCTGCCAGGCCGGGAGGCGTTCTCGATCGCCACGCCGGAAAGCGTGGCGTTTGTGCTCAGCTTCACCCGATCGGGTTCGCCAGCGACCCGCGTTATTCCTGGTCAAGCCGCCTAATGGGCGCGGGATTCGCCGAATCGGTGCCCGAGTCACGCCCGCTTTCGTGCGTGGACTGCGGGCTACCCGCACAACTGCGGCCGGCGCCCCCCGGTGGCCAGGCCCTGGCCGTGTGCCAGGCCCATTGGCAGCTCGGCGAGGGCCACACCGCGACCACCCACAGCGTGGTCCTGGCCGACCACGACCCGACAACTGTCGACCGCGAGCGCATCGAGAAGCTCGTCGACGAGGCCGGTGCGGTCGACGGCTGGCTCATGGCGCACGGCGTGCGCTGGGACCTGCTCCGGTGGATGCCCCGCGTGGTGCTCGACGCCCGCGGCCACCACACGGCCGCCGGTCGCGTCGGCTGGCAGCAAGAGCTCATGCTGCGCCAGCCCCCGCCCAACACGCGGGCCTGCTTCGAGGGCCGCGAGGTCTGGCTCGACGCCATCGAGGCCCGCATGGCCGTGCAGCGCTGGCAGTCGCGCAGGCTGAACACCTACCGCGCCGTCGCGACGACGATCGCCAACGCCTGCCCGCGCGAGGGTGGCGCGATGACCCGCAACGGCTGCACGCACGCCGAGCTGGCCGCGGCCGCCGGTTGCACCATCGGCCACATCACGTCGGTGATCGCCTGGTTCGTCGCGCAGGGCCTGCTGTTCGTGGTCGTGCCCGGTACCCACAAGCCGCGGCTGCCGATCCCCGAGGACGAGCGGCCCGAGGAGCGCGAGGAGCGCCTGGCCCTCGCGGCCGCCATCGAGGAGCGCGGCCGCCGTCGCCAGCAGCTCCTCGACGAGCTCGGCCCCGATGCCGTGGTGGACCTGGCCGAGGTGCGCGAGCAGCTCGGGCCCGCCGTGCGCAAGGGGAGACGCGACACCCCCGTGATGGCGGTGGCGCAGGTCTACGAACTCCGCATCCCCGAGGCCCCAGAAGCCCCCGTGCTGCCCGCTGCCGCGTGGGGTTCCCGCATCGCTGACGAGCTGACGACAGCCCGTCAGCGACGCGCTCGTGGCCGCGCAGGCACCCCTGGGAAGGCACGCGCCAAGGCTGCTGGCCCGGCCGCCGGTGGCCCCTCCTCGGCGAAATCTGACCCCTCCGCTGTTCCTGGAAAAGAGGTAGCTCCAAGACTTCCGGCAGGGGTGTGGATGAAAGGAGCGGCTGCGCCGCGCTCACACGAGGAACAGCTCGATCCTGGCCGGGGTCCGAATCAGTCCAGTTCGGCGGGAACACGACCCCAGCGTGCAGCTCAGCGGCTGCTAGGCGGGCCTCAGCGAAAGCGCGACGACAAGAAAACGACCCTCCCGGTGCAGCTCCGCAGGGGGGTCGAGGTCCGGTGGCTGGCCGTGCGCATCGCCCGTCACGTGATGGCGGGCCTGACCGATGAGCAGCTCGTGCAGCTCATCGCCTACGGATGCGGCGAGTTCGCCGAGTGCCCCCAGGTCGGCAGCCCGCACGCGTTCATCGCGGCCGCGCTCAAGCGGCACAGCCCCGACCTGCCCTGGCGCACCGCCCAGGAGTGGCAGGCCGCCCGGTCGCGGGTGTCCGCCGTCGAGGATCGGACCCGCCAGGCCGCGCTCGCGCGACGTCGACGCGAGGAGCAGGCCGACCGCGAGCGCGAGGCCTGCGAGCTCTGCGACGAGGACGGCTGGACCCTGCTCGATGGCGCCGGCGCCGAGGTCCGCTGCGACCACGTGCCGGTCGACGTCGACGAGGACCAGGCCCTCGTCGACGAGGACACCATCGCACCTCTGCTCAGCAGGGAAGACGCTCGCCAGGCCATCGCCGGAACGCTGGCGAACCGCGAGTTGCGCCGGTCGCTGGTCGAGCAGGCCGAGGCCGAGCGAGCCGCCCGCGCGGCCCCGTCGACCGGCACCGGCTACCGGCCGCGCCGTCACCGGCTCGCGCCGGCCGTCGACCGGCAGGACCTACAGCGCAACGGGTGGTTCACCCGTTCGCGCCGAACCTGAAACTTGTAACTATGTGCACATAGATGGCACTATCTGTGGGCACACAGATAGCGGAGTGGAGGGCACCACATGGAACGGATCGGCAGGGCCGCAGCGGCCGCCACCACGGCGGTACTGGCCACCGCGCTGACGCTGGCCTCAGCCTCGGTGCCCGTACCGGCCGAGCTCATCCAGAGCACGTCGACCAGCACCGTGCGCATCACCGGCGCCCCCGACGAGGCCTGGGTGATCTGGCACGACGGCCCCTCGGGCAGCCGCCGCAACGGCGTCACCGAGCACTACGTGATCTGCGTGCCGGCCAGCAACCCAGACGGTCCGCTGGCCGAGTACCTGGTCGACGAGGTCGAGGCCTACCCGGCCCCCGACCCGGCTGGCCGCACCCGCTTCAGCGAGGGCGAGCCGTGCCCGTACGGCCGCCTGCGTAGCTGACGCCCCACCGAGCGAGAGGACCCACCCATGTCGAAGTCCACGCCCGCCCCGAAGGCCGACACCGGCGGCTGGAGCACCACGAAGCAGAACCGAGTCGGCGAGAAGCTCGCGGCGGGCCTCGTCGCCACGGCGGTCAAGTACGCCAACGCCCACCCCGACGACAACGCCGCGCAGGCGCTGGCCAGCGGCATGAGCGACGACCTGACCGCGTACCGACGCACCAACTGATCACGAGAGGAAGACCGGCCATGCCCCAGCTCGACCTGCTCAACCCCACCACCCCCGGCCCCCACGCGCCGCTGACCGCCGAGACCCTCGCCCGTCACGAGGCCAAGATGGCCGAATTTCCGCTCGGCCACCACGTGCACCTGGCCGGCGCGATGTTCAGCGGCCGCGGCCCCGCCAACCTGATCACCGAGGTTGGCTCGGACCGGCCCCAGGTGTTCGAGGTCGTCGAGGTCACCCCCGTGGGCCGCTTCCCGGCGAGCACTGGCGGCACCTACCTCGCGGGGCCGTTCTGGCGGCTCCGCCCGCTGGGCGACTCGCTGGCCTACGAACAGGACCACGTCATCTACACCCGGATGAGCCACGCCCCGGACAACTCCTGACCGTCCCGAAAGGACCGATCATGCACAGCAACGTCAGCCTCGCGGCCAAGCTCGGCCAGTGGGCGAGCACGCACGACCTCCACGTGAAGGCCGCCGTGCGGATGCTCATCGAGCAGGACGTGTTCCTCCGTCGCGAGGCGTTCGTTGAGGCCGCGGTGAAGACCGCCAGCGACGGTGGCGCCTACATCGTGTTCCGGGACGCACGCAAGGCGTTCGACGACGGAGCGTTCGACGTCGCCAGCAGCACCGAGCTGGCCTTACTGGACCTGATCATCGCCGTGGGGGAGAACCGCTACCGGCTCAGCTACATGGGCCCGGCGACGGCCCAGCTCGTGATCGACCTGTTCCGCGACGCGCTCAGCGGCCCCCGCTAACCGCCCCACCCCGAGAGGACCTCCCGATGGCACGCCCCCGCAACCCCAGAACCAACACCGACTCCGAGGACTTCGACGCCGAGCACGTCGTCGACACCCACTGGCCCTACAGCTTCACCCGCAACCGGCTGCTCGCCGCCGTGCGGACCGTCGACGAGCTCGCGCGCTGGGCCTGCCACGCGCTGATCAGCCCCCGGCGTTCCGATGTGCTGGAGCACCCGGCCGACATCAGCACGGTGATCGGCAACCTCAACGCCACGCTCCACAAGCTCGACCAGGTGCTCGACTACTCGGCCGCCGAGCTGGCCGCCAAGGCCGCGCGCGGCGAGCTGTACCACCACGACATCACCCCAGCCGACCGCTGGGAACCGCACGGCGCCGCGTTCGCCCAAGGCGCGGCCGAGGGCACAGGGCAGGCCATCGAGCGGGCCCGCAAGCACCTGCTCGCCGCGGCTCACGAGCTGGGCGCGACCGGTATCGGAGCGTTCGGGTTCCTCGACCCCAAGGACCGGCCCGAGGAGACGGCCAAGCCGCGGCCGCTGAGGGTCGTGGAGTGAACACCAGCACCACGGTGGGACCTCGGGCCGCCGCACGGCCCGAGGTTCCTCACCGCCGAGGAACACGCCAACCACCAGAAGGGCGAGTGATCACCGTGAACGACACCGTAGCCAGCGAGGCCGCGCAAACACAGCCCCAGGCCGTACGCGACCGGCTGATCCACATGCTCTGGGCCGCGCGCGAGGCCGAGCGCCTCGGCGAGCCCTGCCTGCACCACCTGCTGGCCGCCGACGACGAGGCGACACTGGCCGCCTACCACCCCGGTGGCGTGTGCTTCTACCCCGCGTCCGAGGGCAGCCCCGAGGAGCTGCTCGACCGTTTGGCCGAGTTCGAGCAGGCTCACAGGGCCGAGCGCCTCGGTTACCGTGAGCGAGCGCTCTACCTCGCGCTCATCGTCGGTCCGCCGCTGCGAGGGTTCCTCTGCGCCTCGGCCGTCATCTCCTACAACGACCCCCGCCACCCCGGCTGGCCGGTGCTCTACGTCAACCACCGCCAGGGCCAGCTCGCGAGGCACATCCACCCGCTCGACCTCGACCTGTTCGCCGGTGTCGACGTCGTCGACGGCCTCGACGCCCGCGCGCTGTGGTGCCGAGCCGAGAAGGCGATCGAGCTCGTACAGCTCGACAACCTGCGGCTTTTCCTCATGCAGGGCGTGAGGTTCAGTGACGGCTAGCGTCGAGGAGGTGTAGGCAGCGGCCGCGCTGGGTAACCAGCCGGTCAGCTCGCCCCACACGACGAAGGGCCCGCGCTCCCCCCAACGGAGTGCGGGCCCTTTGCTGTGCTGGATGGGCAGCCCGCCCCACGCGAAAGCTACTCCCCAGTACAGTCGAACGGTTGTGCGAATTACAGGTCTATCGGAATAGGGCGCTTGTCCGTTTCAGGACACGCCCAATCGATATAAACGATCAGTCTATCGGCGCAACGTGGTTGTAACACTGCGCAACGAGTGCGACTGTCGGGCGCTAGATCAGCACAGGGAGCGTGACGAAATGCAGCAAGATTCATTCGTCGCGGATCTGTGTGACACCCGAGCTTGTCTCGCGCCCCACGCGGATGACGCACGGATCTGCACTACCCACATGGCCGAGCTCAACCAGGCCCTCGACCGCCTGGTGCGCGTCGAGGAGGACCTCGACATCGCGATCAGCCGCCAGGCCCGCCTCGCCGAGAACACCGGCGGCGGCCGCCCCGCGGAACGGCCGTTGCCGTTCCACTGGTCCGGCGCCGAGGCCCACCGCCAGCTCGTCGCCACCGTCACCCGCTGGGCCCGCGAGCTCGCGGCCGACGCAGGCTGGGTGATCGACCTCGACGCCGTGGTGGTCCCCCCACCACCACGCCACGCCAGAGCCAACGTCGTGGCGGTGGCCGCCAAACCGGACCCGCGCAGCCACGTCGACGAGGTCCTGCCCGCGCGGCACCACGACGACCCGGCCACGCTCCCCTACCGCTCCGGACCGGCCGCCCGAGCAGCGCACTGGATTCGCACCCACCAGCGCAGGCTGCGCGCCTTCCCGGACCTGGGCGCGCTCACCGACGAGCTGCTCGCCATCGCGGGCCTCACCCAGCACGTGATCGACCGCGCCCCGACCCGCTGGTACATCGGCCTGTGCGACCTGTGCGACCAGCCGCTGTACGCCCGACCAGACTCGGCCCTCACGGCCTGCCGCAACCTGTCGTGCCCCGGCGAGAACGGGCAGCCGATCGTCTACCGCGTCGCCGAGCGGCGGGCCTGGCTGCTCGACGCAGCCCGCGACTACATGGTGACCGCGGCCGAGGCCTCCCGCGCCGTGCCGCTGCTGGTCCACCCCGAAACAGGGTTCGTCTACTCGACGTTCCGCAGCGCGTGCGGCACCGACGCGCTGCCCGCTGACCGCACCCACCCGGACGGCCACCCTCGTTACCGTCTGGGCGACTGCATCGCATGGGCCGAGGCCCGCGAGCAGGCGAGTCGATTGCCAGGTCGACACGCCATCTGAGGGGGGCTGCTTGACAGGCCTCTGACCTCGCGCGACACTCGGATGACGCGAGGACAGCTATGGCCGAGAGGCCGAGCAGCCCAGCAAAGAACCCCCGTGATGCTTCGGCCACGGGGGTTCTTGCTGTCTCCGGGGTCCAGCCCCGTCCTTCGCCAGCACCAGGGCCGCGGCCGGCAGCGTGCCGCGCATCCGACACCCCAGGTAACCCCTCCGCCCGACGCGCGGTTGCGGGTCCTGACAGGGGCCCACCGGCCACCGCGTGCCCCGCGGCCCTGGTGTTCCACCACCGCAGCCACCCCGATGAGGAGGTCCTGCCGTGGTGCAGACCGTTCCCCTGCCCCCGATCACCGCGCCCGTACCGGTCGAGCTCCGGATCGGCGACTACACGCTGAAGCTCGGCGAGCTGCGCGCCCCCGGCCGCCGCTACCGCGACCCGCGGCCCCTGCTGGAGCTCGCGAACCTGCTGCGCCTCGCGGCCGAGGCCTGCGGCGGACACCGCCACGCCTGGCCACGCCAGCGCTGGTACGTCGGCGACAAGGTCCGGCTCCCCGGCGCCGTCGCTCACGGTGTCGTCGCGCAGGTCGACGTGCGCGCCAAGACGTACCTCGTCGACCTCGGCTGGTTCGGTGTCGTGAGCCTCGCCTGGTCCGAGGTCGACCAGCCGCACAGCCGCTGCGTCCTCGACGCCGAGTACGTCCGCTCGGTGCTCAGCGAGTTCGACACCTGACCGCGAGGAGGTCCTCCTCGTGGCGATCATCCGCAGAGCCATCCACATCAAGATCACCCACAACGACGAGGCCCTCACCCCCGCCACCGGCCGCGTGGTCCTGATCGGCCCGCACATCCTGCGCGACAGCGCCGGCAACGTGATCCACGGCCGCCCCGTCGACACCGTGACCCTGGTCAACGGCGAGGGCACCCTCGAAGTCCCCACCACCGACAACCCGGACGTGTCCCCGTCCGGTTGGCCCTACACGTGCCTCGTCGACACCGACGTCTACCGCGATCAGTTCCCCGTACAGGTCCCCGCCGGTGTCGGCCCGATCGAGTTCGTCGACCTGGCCCCCGCCATCGCCCCCACCGCGGTGGCCACCTACTCGCTACTCGGCCACGTCCACACCACCGCCCAGGTGACCGGCCTCGTCACGGCCCTGAACGTCCTCGACGGACGCCTCGACGCACTCGAAGCATCGCCCGGCGGTGGCGTCACCGACCACGGCGCGCTCACCGGCCTGGGCGACGACGATCACCCCCAGTACTTCGAGGCGACCCGGCTCGCTGATGTGCTCGCCGACTACGCCACCGCCGGCCACACGCACACCAAGGCCGCGATCGGCCTCGGCAACGTCGACAACACCAGCGACGCCAACAAGCCGGTCAGCACAGCCACTCAGACCGCACTCGACGCCAAGGCCTCGCGCCTGGTGGTCGTCGAGCAGCGCATCGTGTCCGGCGACGTCAACCCGCTGCCGAACACCGATGACGCGTGGCTGCCGTTGTCCGGGTTCGAGATCGCCATACCGGCCGTGGTCGGCGACTGGCTACGGCTGTCCGTCCGGGCGATGCGCACCGAGGGCAGCTCTGGCGCGTTCGTCGACTTCGCCGTGATGGTCGGCTCGACCATCGCCCGCTACCTGTCCAGCGGCACCAGTTCGCCGAGCACCGAGGGCGACCCCTCGTGGTACTTCGCCGGCGGCTACCTCAACCAGTCCGGCCCCATCGGGCTACGCGTCCAGGCAGGAGACCTTGACGGCGGTCAGGTGCGGTTCGCGGTGGTGACCAAGAGCACTGGCTCGGGGAAGCTCTACGCCTCGGCCGCGTTCCCGTTCCGTTGGTACGTCGAGAACACAGGGGGGTGAGCCCTCGTGCTGTTCCGCATCGCCCGGCTCAAGCGGCTGATCGCCGAGGCCCGCCACGAGCAAGCCTGTTGCCTCGCTCTGGCCGTGGAGACCATGTGCTCGCTCGCCTACGCCCAGGGCGTCACCGGTGACGAGGTCCCCAGCTACCTGAGTCGCGCGGGCAACGCCCGCGACGTCGTCGACGGCTACCTACTGGAGTTGGCCGCACACCTCAAGAAACGGGGTGCGTTGACGTGAAGGACCGCACCCGCGTCCGCAAGACCGGCCCGGCCGAATGGACCATCACGCGGCCGCGCCTGGGCCTCGGCGACCCCGAGGTCTTCACCGCCCCCACCGGCGCCGCAGCGCACAAGCTGTTGCGCTGGCTGGAGAAGCCCCGAGGCGCGCACGGTGGTGCTGAGCGTTCGCACCAGTACGTCGACGGCCTCTCGTCGACCCCGTCGTGGGGTCCCTACTGGCGCCGCGGTCAGCGCTGGACAAGGTGGTAGTCGTGCTCGTCGCCCTGGCCCTGGTGGCCGCGGTCCTCGGTGGCGCGTTCGTGGGCCACCGCGTCGCCACGCTCAACCTGGTGCGGTGGTTCACGGCGCACCCCGAGGTAGCCCATGTGGTGGCCCTCGCCCTCTACACCGACGCAGCGGTGGCCAAGGTGGTGGCCAGGTTCAAGGCACAGCACGAGGGCCAGGGCCCTGCTGCCCACACCCACCACACCCGCTGAGCCCCATGCCTCGCAGCAAGGGGCGCACCGGTCGCCCGTACCGCAGGCTGCTGGCCCTGGTGCGTGCGAGCAGCGACACGTGCTGGCGCTGTGGCCACCTGATCGACATGACCCTCGACCACCAGCGTCACCCGATGGGCAGCACTCTCGACCACGTGATCCCGCTCAGCCTGGGTGGTGACCCCCTCGACCCAGCCAACGCCAGGCACGCGCACCGCAGGTGCAACAGCAGGCGTGGCAACCGCATCGGGCGCCGCGACATGGCGCCCCAGTCGCCTACCTCGCGGGTGTGGTGAGGCCTCACCCCCCCCCCCCCCCCCCCCCCCCCCCCCCCCCCC
>Ga0247771_1000081_pt1 | contig 40241 bp, 39 predicted proteins | sample UWRJL197509C6_FD_179948 | JGI IMG/M metagenome (GOLD analysis project Ga0247771, IMG submission 179948) | Plant litter microbial communities from Arlington Agricultural Research Station in Wisconsin, United States - UWRJ-L197-509C-6 | ecosystem: Environmental > Terrestrial > Plant litter >... | reverse complement strand
TGACCGAAGCCGGTCACCCCCCCTCGGTGCGTGTCAACGACGCAGACCGAGTCGCCCGATGAGCGAGCGGTAGCGGTTGATGTCCACCTTCGCGAGGTAGTTGAGCAGCCGGCGGCGACGGCCGACCAGCAGCAGCAGCCCGCGACGCGAGTGGTGGTCGTGCTTGTGGGTCCTGAGGTGCCCGGTCAGGTCGCTGATGCGCTTGCTCAGCAGCGCGATCTGGGCCTCGGCGGAGCCGGTGTCCGTGTCGTGGACGCCGTACTCGGTCAGGATGGTCTTCTTCTGCTCAGTGGTCAGTGCCACTAGGTGGTTCTCCTTGTGCGTGTTCGGTTCCGTGCGGCCCCACCAGAGATCCGGACGGGGTTAGTCGGTCGTGGCCGCCACGGAACGCAGCCAGACCCAACTGTCGAGGCTACCAGGCGCCCCTCCGTCGAGGACTGCCGGAGTGCTCGACCACACCGCACCGAACCGCGGCACGGGACCAGTGTGGAGCAGGACGGACCCGAGGTCCACCCGTTTTAGCGCCCCTTGGCCGCCCGCCGGAGCAGTTCGGCCAGGCCGGGGAAGTCGTCGGCCAGCACGTCCGCGGCCTGCGACAGCTCCCGCCGGTCCACGATCCGGCGCAGGCCCGACAGCACCATCGCCTCGGTGTCCGCGGCGTTGACCGGCAGCGAGTCGCGGCTCACGGTCGGCTTGGACAGCCGCACGTCCTCCAGCGCCCGCTGGAGCGCGTCCGGAGCGCCGGTCGCCACGTCCGGGGTCAGGACCTTGCGCTCCAGCATGATCATCCGGGCCAGCACGGAGGGGTTGCCGATCTTCGCGCGCCGCCCCGACATGACCTGGCTGAGCATGGGCGCGCTGATCCCCAGCACGTCGGCGAGCTGGGCCTGGGACACGCGGAAGGCGACCACCAGGCGGCGCACCCGGTCGCCCAGGGGCTCCCCGTACCACTCGCGCTGCAACGCGATGTTGCGCTGGACGATCTTGTGGTCCTCCACCCGCAGCGCCTCTCCTTGTCCCGCTTTTACTCTTCCTCGGAGGCATCTTGCCAGGACGGGGGCCGCCACAAGGGCGCTTTCACCCTTGCGACGCGTCCTGGTCCAACAACGCGCGGACCTTCTCCACGTCGCGGTGCATCTCGACGACGAGCGCGTCGCTGCTGTCGAACTTGAGCTGCCCCCGGACGCGGGTCACGAAGTCGAGCGCCACGCGCTGGCCGTAGAAGTCCTCGTCCACGTCGAGCACGAACGCCTCCACCCGGCGTTCCCGCCCGGAGAAGGTCGGGTTCGTGCCCACGGACACGGCGGCGGGGAGCCTGCGGCCGGACGAGTGCACGAACCAGCAGGCGTAGACGCCGTCCGCCGGGACCGCGGCGAACCGGGTCATCGACAGGTTCGCCGTCGGGAAGCCCAGCTCCTTGCCCCGTCCGTCGCCCCGCACGACGATGCCCTCCAGGCGGTGCGGCCTGCCCAGCGCGGCCGCGGCGGCGGTCACGTCGCCCGCGTCGATGCACGCGCGGATGTAGGTCGAGGAGAACGTCACGGCGTTGTCCCCCGGCTGGGTGTCGGTCACGAGATCCGCTCCTTCGGTGACGAAGCCGAACCTCTGGCCCAGGTGGCGGAGGAGGTCGACGGTGCCCGCGGCCTTCTGGCCGAAGGTGAAGTTCTCGCCCACCACGACGGCCGCCACGTGCAGGCGTTCCACCAGCACCTCGTGGACGAACTCGTCGGCGGGCACGCGGGACAGTTCCAGGGTGAACGGCAGCACGCAGAACGTGTCCACGCCCAGCTGCTCCACCAGTTCGGCACGGCGGCGCAGCGTCGTGAGCTGCGCCGGGTGCGAACCGGGCCGGACGACCTCGGAGGGATGCGGGTCGAAGGTCATCAGGACGCTCGGCACACCCCGCTGGCGGGCCAGCTCGACGGCCCTGCCGATGAGCGCCTGGTGCCCCTTGTGCACCCCGTCGAACACGCCGATGGTCACGACGCAACGACCCCAGCCGCCCGGTAGGTGATCTAGTCCTCGCCAGCGTTGCACGGGCAAGAGCCTACGGCTCCGGCACGGCGGGCCGCTGGTGGCGGGTGGTCACGCCCGCCGGTCGTCGCGATTCAACCGTTCGAGGGATTCTCCCGAAGTAGCCGAAGGTACTCCCGAAGTCGCTCGGCCTCGACCATGATCGAATCACCGACTCCTGGAACCCTGTGTCCCACGTCGAGCAAATCCTCGATCTCGGCGTGAGCCGCGTCGTATTCGTGCTGGGCGAACCAAACGCGAGCAATCCCCCAGTGCACTTCCAGAGTGGTCGGATCGTACGGACCGAGGATGCGTTTCCGGACGCTCAACGCATGGCTGTAGAACTCGAAAGCCTGTGTGTGGAGCCCGCTGAAGAGACAGAACTCAGCAGCCCGGAAGGACGTTCTCGCGAGCACGAGTGCCGGGTGCTCCGAGCCGTCGGAGGCTCGGTCCAGGCCTGTCGTCCACTCCGGCAGCGCGTCGCAGTGCACCAGTAGCGCGTGCCAGTGCCACCAGCTTCCCGGCTTGTCCGGATCCAACTGTTGGGCGGCGGAGTCCAACAACGCGATGCAGACCTGCCTGTACGACTGCTCGTCCGACTCGTCGGTTCCGCTGCGCATCACGTCCCGAACGACTGGATGCAGCACCGCGCCTTGCTGGTGGACCGGATTCCCGTTCTCCTGGACCAGGAACGGATGGACTATCTGGACCGTGTCCAGCAGTTGGAGATCGCTCAGTCCCTTGAGGGTCGCTCGCAGGCCTGCCCACGTAGGATTCTGGAACCCAGGAAAACGGCTGAGCACGCGATCGTCCAGCAAGAAGTGGGGAACCGGTTCCTGGGCGAACCGCGACAGCAGACGCAACAGCGGCCGGGCCATCGTCAAACCTCGCGCGGTGAGCAGGTCCAACGACAGCTCCCACGTCCGGTTCAACAGCTCCCGATCCGGGACACCGTGCGACGCGGTGACCGCCAACTCCGGAATCCAGCTCTCCGGCGACTCCAAGTACTCGGCGAACGTTCGGGCGAGTTGCGAACCCGGCAGGTCGGGAGCCTCACGCACGACGACGAGATACCGGCCAACGGCCTTGAGCGCAAGCGGCAGGCCACCCAGGCGCTCGGCGAGTCTGAGAGCGTCGACGGCGGTCCCAGCGCACGGAGCGATGTCCTCGAGCAGCGCGGCGCCGTCAGCAGGCTCGAGGACGGCGACCGGACGAAGGGACACCGACGGTCCCCAAGTGTCAGGAGAGTGGTCTCGCGTCGTCACCAGCAACGCGCCGCCCTCGCGCGGCACTCGCACCCAGCCGGTCCCGTCGCTGACGCGAGCGCCAGCGGCGGACAGGAGCTGCGCGTCGTCAGCGCCGTCGATGACCAGCAACCACGGCCCGGAAAACGCCGTGAGGGCTCGCCACAAGAGGTCGGGAGCCGACGCTTGGCCGGACCAAGCGCGAGCGACGTCCTCGGACTTCGCTCCCGCGTTCAACGCGACTTCGCGCAGCCCATCACCCAAACTCGTCGCGGTGGTCGCGTCGACCCACCACACGACCGAGGACGAGCGCACTTCCCGGACCACGGAGAGAGCGACCGTCGTCTTGCCGTAGCCGCCCGCACCGTGGAGCGCGATGACCCGACCTCCGAGGTGCTCGACCACGTCAGCCACCAAGTCGTCGCGCCCGTAAACCCGAGTGCCCAGCCGTCCGATCGGGGGAGCGATGGAGATGAGCCCCGGCTCCACTGGCCGCTGCTCCAGGCCGACGCGCAGGTCACCGCCCGCTTGGTAGATGCGAGCACCGCCTGATCCCACGGCGTGCTGGTCGAACGACTCGGTCAAGGGTGCTCATCGCTCCGGACGTGCCTGCGAACAACTGGGAAGAGCATTTTAGGGCTGCGGCGGCTCTTCCACGGTCATGTCCCGCCCGGCCTGGTGGATCGTGCTGCCGCCGTGCGCGGTGGCCGTCTGGTTCACGGTCGTGTGGACCGTGCCGATGGAGCCCGACTGGATCAGCGGGCCGCCGACCGGGCCGGGCGCCTCGTTGTGCACCTCGCGGGGTTTCGCCTCGTCAGGTGGGGTGGTCTGCACGCGCAGGGCGGCCACCACCCCCAGGCCGGTGAGGGCGACGACCGCCACCCACGCCCACGGGTTGTCGCGCCACTCGGTCGCCAGGTTGATCGCCACCCCGGTCGCCGACGTGACCACGCCGGTCACCGCGGGCCACACCCATCTCGCCATGCCCGTCAACGCTGGTCAGCCCGCCGGGGACAGGACGACCACGGACCTGGCCACCCCGTCCTCGTCCTTCGCCAGCGCCACGACGTGGCCGTCGGGGCCGAAGACGCCGTACGTGCCGTCGAACCCGCCCGCGGGGAGGCGCTGGCCGTGGGACAGCGCGACCACCTCGGCCGGGTCGATCTCGCGGCGGGGGAACGCGGTGGCGACGGCCGAGTCCAGGTCGAGGGACAGGCCGGGGTCGGCTTCGAGCTTCTCCAGCGTCCGGGCGACCCGCAGGTCGAACGGGCCGACGCGGGTGCGGCGGAGCGCGGCCAGGTGGCCGCCGACGCCGAGGTCCGCGCCGAGGTCGCGGGCCAGCGCGCGGACGTACGTGCCGGACGAGCACTCGACCATGACGTCCAGCTCGGTCGTCGCGCCCTCGCGGCGGATGGACAGGACGTCGAAGCGGTGCACTGTCACGGGCCGCGGCGGCAGGTCGACCTGCTCGCCGTCGCGGACGCGGGCGTACGCGCGCTTGCCGTCGACCTTGACCGCGCTCACGGCGCTGGGCACCTGCTGGATCGGGCCGGTCAGCTTCGCGACGCCCGCGCGGATGTCGTCCTCGGGAACGGCGGAGGCGTCCACAGTGGACAGCACCTCCCCCTCGGCGTCGTCGGTGGTGGTCGACGAGCCGAGGGAGATCGTGGACAGGTAGGCCTTGCTGTCCAGCGCGAGGTGGCCCAGGAGCTTGGTGGCGCGCTCGATGCCGAGCACGAGGACGCCGGTGGCCATCGGGTCGAGCGTGCCCGCGTGGCCCACCTTGCGGGTGCCGAGGATGCGGCGGACGCGCGCCACCACATCGTGCGAGGTCATGCCGTCCGGCTTGTCGATGACGACCAGGCCGGGCAGGACGGGGGGACGGGGCTGGCGAGGAGTTGCGGACACGAGCGAGGATCTTAGGCTGCGGTGTAGGCGTCCCATCGCCTGAGCCGCAACTGGACCGGCACGTCCTCGCCCCGCGCCTCGGCCTCGAACACCGCCGTGCGGGCCCGACGCCACCAGACGGCCGTCCGCCAGAACCCCAGCAGCAGGGTCGCGCCCATCGACAGGAACGCGATCCGGTACGCCTGGGCCGGTGGCAGACCGTCGCACAGGTCGAGCAGGACGCCGACCGCCAGCGCGGACGTCGTGACGGCCGCGAAGCCGCCGACGTTCACCACGCCGGTGGCCGTGCTGACGCGGTGCATCGGGTTGTAGTCGCGGGCGAGCGCGAAGCCGATGCCGGAGATCGGGCCGCCGAGCGACAGCACCAGGAAGACCACCACGACGAACGGCGTCGGCACGACACCGCCCGGCCACGCGAGCAGGCCGGTCCAGGCGACGACGGTCGCGCCGAGGAACCAGAGCGCGATCGGCATCCGCAGCTCCGGCTTGCGGGAGATGACCCCGCCGAGGACCGGGCCGGACACGATCGCGCCGACGACCAGCAGGCTGAGCAGCGAGCTCGCGCCCGCGCGGGACATGCCCTGCCCCTCCACGAGGTACGGGAAGCCCCACAGCAGGCCGAGGACGGCGGGCGTGGACATGGTGGAGAAGTGCGTCCAGAAGCCCAGCCGGGTGCCGGGGACGCGCCACGCCGTGGCGACCTTCCGCAGCACGGTGCGCGCCGACTCCGGCTCCAGCACCGGCACGATGACGCCGAGAGGCACGTCCCGCAGCCTGCGGAACGCCACCAGCGCGTAGGCGCCGGTCACCAGGCCCGCGCACAGGAACGTCCACGTCCACCCGGCGCTGCCGAGCAGCAGCGTCAACGGGACCGTGGCGACGAGGTTGCCGACGCCGCCGAGCACGGACGAGATCGCGACGATCATCGGGAAGCGGCGGGCCGGGAAGTGGGCGGCGGCCAGGCGCAGGACGCTGACCCACGTCATGGCGTCGCCGACGCCGAGGACGGCGCGGGCGGCCAGGCCGAGCGGGTAGGTGTCCGCGAGGGCGAACAGGGTTTGGCCGAGGCCCATCATCAGGGCGGCGGCGGTGAGGACGCGGCGCGGGCCGAAGCGGTCCACGAGGAGTCCGGTGGGGATCTGCATGAGGGCGTAGAGCCCGATCTGGAGCACCGTGAAGGTGCCCAGCACGGCGGGTCCTACCCCGAAGCGCTCGCTCGCTTCCAGTCCCGCGACGCCTAGTGACGTGCGGTGGAACAGGGCGGCGATGTAGACGACGATGGCGGTGGTCCAGATCAGCCACGCTTGCCTCGTGGCGCGATCGACCGGCAAGGCACACACTCCTCCGGGTAGTCGGTCCACCCAGTACATCGGAGGTCGTTGCCAAGTGGTAACCAAATGGGGTGGTGCTCCTGCACACATCCCACCTACCGGACCGCGCCCACCACCGACCAGTGCTCCGAGCGGGTGCGCAGCACGAGCGTGACCAGCCGCAGCAGCATGAACAGCGACAACCCGGTCCAGATCCCGACCAGGCCCCAGTCGAACGCCAGCGACAGCCAGATCAGCGGCAGGAAGCCGATCCCGGCCGACAGCAGCGTCGCCGTGCGCAGGAAGGCCGCGTCACCGGCCCCGAGCAGCACGCCGTCCAACGCGAACACGACACCCGCGATCGGCTGCAGCGCCACGAAGAACCACCACGCGTGCGGGATCTCGGCGAGCACGCCGGGGTCCGTGGTGAACACCTTCGGCAGCACCCCCGCCACGGCGGCGAACACGATCCCCAGCCCGATCCCGAACACCAGCCCGTACCCGGTGATCTGCCACGCGAACCTCCGCGCCTTCACCCGCTCCCCCGCCCCCAGCGCCGCGCCGACGATGGCCTGCGCCGCGATGGCGAGCGAGTCGAGCACCAGCGCGAGGAACATCCACAGCTGGAGCACGACCTGGTGCGCGCCCACGGCGGCGATCGACGTGCGAGCCGCCACCGAAGCGGCGGACACGAAGCACGCCTGGAAGGCGAGACTGCGCACGATCAGGTCCCGCCCGAGCCCCAGTTGGGCGCGCATCAACGCCGGAACGGGCTTCAACGCCACGTCCTCGGCGAACAGCGCGCGGAAGAACAGGCTCGCGGACACGACCTGCGCCACCACGTTGGCGATGGCGGACCCCTCCAGCCCCAACCCGACGGGGTAGACCAGCACCGGGCACAGCACGGCGGACAACCCGTTGCCCAGCAACACGTACCGCAGCGGCCGAGCGGTCTCCTGCACCCCGCGCATCCACCCGTTGCCCGCCAGCGTCACGAGGATGAACGGAGCCCCGAACAGGGCGATCCGGATCCACCCGACGGCGGCGTCGGCGACCTCGCCGTCACCCGCGAGCAGCCGGGCCACCGGCCCGGCGAGGACCTGCCCCAAGGCGATCAGCAGGACACCCACGCCCAGTGCCAGCCAGGTGGCCTGGACACCCTCCTCGACGGCCTCCTCGCGCCGCCCGGCGCCGTGCAGCCGCGCGGCGCGGGACGTCGTGCCGTAGGCGAGGAACGTGAGCTGAGCGGCGACCTGCGACAGGATCACGCCGCCCAACGCCAACCCGGCCAGCGGCAGGGCCCCCAGGTGCCCCACCACGGCCGTGTCGACCAGGACGTACAGGGGTTCGGCGGCCAGGACGCCCAGTGCCGGAACGGCCAGCCCGAGCACCCGCCGGGGCGGAACGCGGTCGTTGTCGGTCACGCGCGCGACAGCGCTTCCACGAGGTCGGCCAGCACCTGCTCGGCAGGCCCCTTCGCGGTGAACCCGGCAGCCCGCCGGTGCCCGCCACCGCCCAGGAGTTGGGCGATCTCGCGCACGTCGACCTTGCTGATCGACCGCAACGACACCGACCACGTCTGGGGTCGCAACTCCTTGAGCACGGCGGCCACCTCGGCCTCCTGGGCCGTGCGGATGAGGTCCACCACGCTCTCCACCTCCTCCGGCCGCAAGCCCCTGGAGTCGTCGAGCGTGACCACCGCGTGCACGAGTCCCAGCCCGTGGGCGGCCTCCTGGTCCAGAGTGGTCCGACCGAGGACCTTGGCCAGCATGTTCAGGTACCCGAACGGGTGGCTGTCCATCAACGGCCGCGCTACGGCCTCCGCGTCGACACCAGCGTCGATCAGCCGGGCGGCCACCAGGTGGGTCGACGAACTCGCGTGCCGGAACGACCGGGTGTCGGTGACCAGCCCCGCGTAGACGCAGCGGGCGATCGGCTCGTCGACCTCCACGCCCAGCACGTCCAGCAGGCGCAGCACGACCAGCGCGGTCGCCTCGGCCTCGTCGTCGACGACGTTGACGGTCCCGAAACCGGGGTTCGACACGTGGTGGTCCAGCACCACGACCTGGCCACCGGCCTCGATCGTGGCGGCCACCCGGTTGCCCAGCGGTCCGAGCCTGCCCACGCTGCCCGCGTCCAACGCCACCAGCACCGGCGGCACGGCGGGCACCTCACCGGCGGGCACGAGCAGCCCCGCGACGTCCAGCCCCCGCAGGGTCTCCGGCACCTCGGCGGGCGCTCCGAAGGAGACCCGAACCGTCGCACCGCGCCGGTGCAGGGCCAGTCCCAGCGCCAACGCGCTCCCCAGCGCGTCGGCGTCCGGGTTCACGTGGGCCAGCAGCGTGACGTCGGGGGCGGTCGCGAGGACGGCGGCGGCCTCGGCCAGTTCGGCAGTCAAGTCTTGGGGCACCGCGACACGGTAACTCCGCTACCCGGCTCGGTGCCGCCGAAATCTGTGCAGGTGGTCACTCGCGGCGGCGACGAAAACGGGCCGACCCCTCAGAGGGATCGGCCCGTCACCACCAGACTCAGCTCTTCGACGAGTCCTCGTCCACGAGGTCGTCGTCATCGGCGTCGGCTTCGCGCGGCGCCTTGTACGGGTCCGCCTCACCGGCGGGCTCGGCGCCGATAGCGATCTTCGCGACCTTCTCGTCCCGGTGGCGAGCCCTGGCGAGCAGCTCCTCCATCCGCCGGGCCTCGTCCGGCACCGTGTCCGTCATGAAGGCGAGGGTGGGCGTGAACCGCACCCCGGTCTGCGCCCCCACCATGCTGCGGAGCACGCCCTTGGCGCTCTCCAGCGCCATGGCGGCCCCGGCGTAATCCGGCTCGGAGTCCAACTTCTCACCAAGGACGGTGTAGTACACGACGGCGTCGTGCAGGTCTCCGGTCACCTTGGTGTCGGTGATGGTCACCCGAGCGAGCCGCGGGTCCTTGACCTCGTGTTCGATCGCCGACGCGACGATCTGCGAGATCCGCTTGGCGAGCTTGCGAGCCCGTGCCTGATCGGCCACGGCGTTCTCCTCTTTTACTCGTCCTCCGACCCAAGCAACCGGTGCTTGGCGGAGAGCAGTTCAACCTCGGGTCGGCCGGCCACCAGTCGTTCGCAGGAGGTCAGCAGATCCCTGACATGGGAGGCGTCCGCCGCGACGACCGCCACCCCGATCAACGCGCGGCGGTGCAGGTCGAGATGACCGGCTTCGGCCGCGGAGACCTCGAACTTGCGCCGCAGTTCCGCCACGACGGGCCGGACCACGGAACGCTTTTCCTTCAACGAGTGGACGTCGCCGAGCAACAGGTCCAACTCGAGTGATCCTACGAACACAGGCATCACCACGGGGGTAGCGGGCAAAGGCACGGGGCCGCCCGGAAGGACGGCCCCGCACCTGCACCCTCGACTATCAGGCGCGGGGCTTCTCGCGCATCTCGAAGGTCTCGACGATGTCGCCGACCTTCAAGTCGCTGTAGTTGCCCAGCGTCAGACCACACTCGAAGCCCTCGCGGACCTCGGTCGCGTCGTCCTTGAACCGCCGCAGCGAGCTGATCGGCAGGTTCTCCTGGATGACGTTGCCGTCGCGCAGCAGGCGAGCCCGTGCGTTGCGGCGGATCTCGCCCGAGAGGACCATGCAACCCGCGATCGTGCCGACCTTGGAGGACTTGAACACGTCGCGGACTTCCGCGCGGCCCAGCTGAACCTCTTCGTACTCCGGCTTGAGCATGCCCTTGAGGGCCGCTTCGATCTCGTCGATCGCCTGGTAGATCACCGTGTAGTAGCGGACGTCGATGCCCTCGCGGTTGGCCAGCTCGGTGGCCTTGCCCTCCGCACGGACGTTGAAGCCCAACACGATGACGTTGTCGGCGATGGCGAGGTTGATGTCGCCCTCGGTGACGCCACCGACGCCGCGGTGGATGACCCGCAGCTCGACGTCGTCGCCGACCTCGATCTTCATGAGCGCGTCCTCGAGTGCCTCGACGGTACCCGAGTTGTCGCCCTTGATGATCAGGTTGAGCTGGTTCGTCTCCTTCAGAGCCGCGTCCAGGTCCTCGAGGCTGACCCGCTTGCGCTTGGAGGCGTTCATGGCGTTGCGCTGGCGTGCCTGGCGGCGCTCGGCGATCTGGCGGGCCACGCGGTCCTCGTCCACGACGAGGAACGTGTCACCGGCGCCGGGCACCGAGGTGAGGCCGATGACCTGCACCGGGCGGGACGGGGTCGCCTCGATGACGTCCACGTTGTGCTCGTCGACCATCCGACGGACACGGCCGTAGGCGCCACCGGCGACGATCGAGTCGCCGACGCGGAGCGTGCCGCGCTGGACCAGGACGGTGGCGACCGGACCACGGCCGCGGTCCAGGTGCGCCTCGATGGCGACACCCTGCGCTTCCATGTTCGGGTTGGCCCGCAGGTCGAGCGAGGCGTCGGCGGTCAACAGGATGGCCTCGAGGAGACCGTCGATGTTGATGCCCTGCTTCGCCGAGATGTCGACGAACATGGTGTCGCCACCGTATTCCTCGGCCACCAGGTTGTACTCGGTGAGCTGCTGCCGGATCTTGTCCGGGTTCGCGCCCTCCTTGTCGATCTTGTTCACCGCGACCACGATCGGCGCACCCGCCGCCTGGGCGTGGTTGATCGCCTCGACCGTCTGCGGCATGACGCCGTCGTCGGCCGCGACCACGATGACCGCGATGTCCGTGGACGTCGCGCCACGGGCACGCATGGCGGTGAACGCCTCGTGACCGGGGGTGTCGATGAAGGTGATCAGGCGCTCGTTGCCCTCGAGCTCGGTCCGCACCTGGTAGGCACCGATGTGCTGGGTGATGCCACCGGCCTCGCCCTCGTGCACCTTCGTCTTGCGGATGGTGTCGAGGAGGCGAGTCTTACCGTGGTCGACGTGGCCCATGACGGTGACGACCGGCGGTCGGATGACCAGGTCCTCCTCGCCACCGGCGTCGTCGCCGTAGGTGATGTCGAACGTGCCCAGCAGGTCGCGGTCCTCTTCCTCGGGGGAGACGACCTGGACCTGGTAGTTCATCTCGGAGCCGAGCAGCTCCAGGATCTCGTCCGACACGGACTGCGTGGCCGTGACCATCTCACCGAGGTGGAACAGCACCTGCACCAGCGAGGCCGGGTTGGCGTTGATCTTGTCGGCGAAGTCGGTCAGCGACGCGCCGCGGGGCAGGCGGACGACCTCGCCGGAACCCTTCGGCAGGCGAACGCCGCCGACCGAGGGTGCCTGCATGTTGTCCATGTACTCCTGGCGCTTCTGGCGCTTGGACTTGCGTCCACGGCGCGCGGGGCCACCGGGGCGACCGAAGGCGCCCGCCGTGCCACCACGACCGGCACCGCCACCACCGGGACGACCGCGGAAACCGCCGCCACCGGCCGGGGCACCGCCGCCACCGCCGGGGCGGAAGCCGCCACCGCCGCCACCGCCACCGCCGCCACCACCGGCGCCGCCGGGACGGAAGCCACCGCCGCCGCCACCGCCGCCACCGGGGCGGAAGCCGCCACCGGCGCCGCCGCCGCCACCGGGACGACCGCCACCGCCGCCACCGCCACCGGGACGGCCACCGCCGCCACCAGGGCTGGGACGACCGCCGCCGCCACCGGGGCGGGGAGCGGGCGCCGGACGACCGGGCATCATGCCGGGGTTCGGGCGAGGAGGCATCGAGCCGGGGTTCGGACGCGGGCCGCCGGAACCGGCGGAACCGCCGGGACGGGGACCGGCCGGACGGCTGTCGCCGGGCTTGGAGGAGGGACGACGGTCGCCGGAGCCACCGCTGTCGCGCTCACCCTGGTTGCCGCCGCCACCGGGCTGGCCGCCACCGGGCTGGCCACCGGGGCGCGGGCCGGACGGACGCGGCGCGGGTGCGCCACCGCCGACGCCGAACGGGTTGTTGCCCGGCCGCGGCGGACGGGGTCCGGCGGGCTTCGGCGACTGCGGCTTCGGCGGAACCACGGACAGGCTCTGCTGGGCCGCGGGCTGCGCGGGCTGCTGCTGCGGCACGACGCGCGGGCCCGGACGGGGACCGGCGGGGCGCTGCGGCTGCTGCTGCGCGGGGGACGGCGCGGGCGCCGAGGGGGCCTGTGCGGCGGCTGCGGGAGCCACCGGGGCCTGGGGCTGCTGGACCTTCGCCGCGGGGGCGACCGGAGCCGGCGCCGGGGCAGCAACCGGCTGCGGCGCGGGCTTCGGGGCCGGGGGCTTCGGACCGGGCATCGGGCCGGGACGGCCGGGGACCGGACCGGGGCGACCGGGCACGGCGGGCTTGACGTCGGACCTGGTGTCCGGCGTCGACTGGACGGACGGGGCCGGTGCGGGGGCCGACGGCTTCGGCGGGCCGGGACGGCCTGCCGGCTTCGGCTTCGCATCGGTCTTCGAGTAGGCGTCCCTCAGACGGCGGGCCACCGGGGCCTCGACCGTGGAGGACGCGGACTTCACGTACTCGCCCTGGTCGGCGAGCTTCGTGAGCACTTCCTTGCTGGTGACGCCGAGCTCTTTCGCGAGCTCGTGCACACGGGCCTTCCCTGCCACTGGACTCCTCTGTTGATGAGGCCGGCGGCAGTCCCGTCGACCTCGTCTTAACGTCGCGCGTTCATGTCTTCAGCTTCACGGCTGACTCATGACGGGTCGACCTGCTTCCCTACTCCTCGCCGCGGGACGTTCCCGCGGCCTTCTCATGCTGCTCGAGGTGCTCGCGCACGCGATCGACGGCGAGCGGACCCTGGACCCTGAGGGCCCTGGGGAACGCTCGTCGCCGTTCGGCGTTCGTGAGGCAATCGAGATCAAGGTGCAACCAAGCGCCCCGACCCGGCAACCGTCGGCGGGTGTCCGGGACCAAGGTCCCGTCCACCACCACCACGCGCAGCAGCTCGGAGGGCAACGTCCGAGCGCGGCATCCAATGCACGTACGAGCTGGGCCGATGTGCGTTGCAACCGATCCCCGACGTTCAACCACTGAGTAGTCTATCCCCTACAGCTCATTCAGCCGAACCGGACGCGGTCGCCCCGGCGGGTGCGGAGGGCGCCGCTTCGGCGTCACTGCGGATGTCGATGCGCCATCCGGTCAGCCGCGCGGCGAGCCGCGCGTTCTGGCCTTCCTTGCCGATGGCGAGCGACAACTGGAAGTCCGGCACCACGACGCGCGCCGTCTTCGCACGCTCGTCGAGCACCGTGACAGACACAACCTTGGCCGGTGACAAGGCATTCCCGACGAACGTGGCCGGATCGTCGGAGTGGTCGATGATGTCGATCTTCTCGCCGGCGAGCTCGCTCATGACGTTGCGGACGCGGGCTCCCATGGGCCCGATGCAGGCGCCCTTGGCGTTGACGCCGGACACGGTCGACTTCACCGCGATCTTCGAACGGTGACCCGCCTCACGTGCCACCGCGGGGATCTCCACGGTGCCGTCCGCGATCTCCGGGACCTCGAGGGCGAACAGCCGCCGCACGAGGTTCGGGTGCGTCCGGGACAGGGTGATCTGCGGGCCGCGCGCGCCGCGCGAGACGCCGACGACGTAGCACTTGAGCCGCGAGCCGTGCTCGTAGGTCTCGCCGGACACCTGCTCGGCCGGGGGCAGCACGCCCTCGGTGTCACCCACCTGGACGACGACCATCCCGCGGGCGTTCGCGCGGGCGTCGCGCTGGACGACGCCGCCGATGATCTCGCCCTCCTTCGCGGAGAACTCGCCGAAGGTGCGCTCGTGCTCGGCGTCGCGCAGGCGCTGGAGGATCACCTGGCGGGCGGTGGTCGCGGCGATGCGGCCGAAGCCCTCGGGGGTGTCGTCCCACTCGTCGGCGACGCCGCCGTCGGGCGAGAGGTCCTGGGCCAGCACGCGGACGGCGCCGGTCTTCTTGTCGATCTCCACGCGGGAGTGCGCGTGGTGGCCCTCGGTGTGCTTGTAGGCCGTCAGGAGCGCGGTCTCGATTGCTTCCAGCACGACCTCGAAGGGGATGTCCTTGTCCCGTTCGATCGCGCGGAGAGCAGCGATGTCGACGTTCACCTCGACTCCTCCTTCGATTCGGTTGCGGTGTCGTCGTCGTGCTGTCCGGGTTCGAGCAGGGACAGCTCCGCGACGGGGGCGGGCTTGAACTCGATCTCCACGACGGCGCGCTCGATCGCGCGGTACTCGACGCGGCGCAGCTCGCCCTTGACCAGCAGGACGACCCCGTCGTCGTCGGCCTGGCCGACGCGGCCGAACCACTCGACCGAGTCGGGCTGCTTGACCTTGACGAGCCGCAGCTTCGCGCGCCGCCAGTGGCGGGGCTTCGTGAGCGGGCGGTCGGCGCCAGGAGACGTGACTTCGAGCGTGTACGGACCTGCCATCAGGTGGTCGACTTCGTCGAGCGCGGCGGCGACGGCGCGGCTGGCCTGGGCCACCTCGTCCAGTCCGATGCCGTGCTCGGCGTCCACGACCACCTTGACCAGCCTGCGACGCCCAGCCTGATGCACGTCGAGCAGTTCCAGGTCGAAGCCGATGGCCGCGACCGCCTCCTGCACGACGGGTTCTAGCTGCGCGGCGAGGTCTCCGCGCGGCGGGCTGGACATTTGGTTACTCCCAGAAGTCTCAGGATGCAGTACACGGGCATGGGAACCCCGGCCGACGCTGCACTCGCCGGTCGTGGTCGCTCAGACTATCTCGTTCGGAGACCTTCCACGGCCACCGTCGATCACGGCGGCTCTGGCAGGATCGGTACACGTGATCGCCGAATCCCGTGGTCCGCTGCTCAGCCGACGCCGGGTGCTGCTCGCCGCAGCTTCCGCGCCGTTGGCAGTCGCGTGCACCACACCGCCGCCCGCTCCCCCGCCGCCCGACCCGTTGGCCGAGTTGGCGGTTCAAGCACGCGCGGACGCCGCGCTGGCGACCGCGGCGGGGGCGTCCGAGGTCGCCGCCGCTCGTACCGAGCACGCGAAGCTGTTGCAGGCCGAGGTGGATCGCGCGCGGCCCAGCGGGCCGTCGTCGTCTGCTGCTCCGGCCAGCACGTCCACGCCGCCTCCGCCGTCTGGTGCGACGCCGGATGAGGTGGTGGCGGCTCTCAACGCCGCGCAGAAGGCGGGCACTGAGCTTCTGGCTACCGTGCCCAGTTACCGGGCGGGGTTGCTCGGGTCCGTTGTCGCGGGGTGCGCCAGCCTGGTGGAGGCCATGTCATGAGTCAGCCGTCTTCCGCTCCGGCGGGTAAGCCCACCGGGGACGCGGTGCAGGCCGTGCAGGACGCGTTGGCCGCCGAGCACGCGGCCGTGTGGACGTACGGGCTGGTCAGCGCTTTTGTTCGGCAGGGTGATCAGACCGCTGAGGGGGCGAACGCCCATCGGGCTCGGCGGGATGCCACCGAGCGGTTGCTGCGGGACGCGTCCACCGAGCCGGTGCCGCCCGCGGCCGCCTATCTGCCGCCTGCTCCGGTGACGGATTCGGGGTCGGCCATCGCGGCGTTGGTGGCGGTGGAGCTGGATGGTTGTGTGGCTTGGCGGGGGGTGTTGGAGCGTACTGAGGATGCTGATCTGCGGCGTAGTGCGTTGGACGCGTTGACCGCTGGGGCTGTTCGGGTGACTCGGTGGCGGAAGACCGGGGGACTCTCGCCGGTGTCGTTGGCGATGCCTGGGACGGCGGTGGGGTAGTTGGGCGGCCTTTGGGTTGCGGGTCTGTTCGACCACAAGCCTTCGGGCGGGTCTGTTCGACCACAAGCTTTCGGGCGGGCCTGTTCGACCACAAGCCTTTGGCGACGGCCGGCTTGACTTGGGGCCCCTAGATTTGAGCCTTGGTCGGGCCAAAACGGCAGGTGGAGAAGCCGGAAGCCCGACTAATTTTAAGGCTCAAATCCCCCAAGTAAAGCCGGCCTCTCAACAGCAGGCGCGTGCCAGTAGGCAGTCAATGGGCAGGCATCCTCGGCCGGGCAGTCATACGGCAGGTGTGCTCCGCCAGGCAGTCACACAGCTGGTGCGCTCCGCCAGGCAGTCACACAGCTGGTGTGCTCGGTCAGGCAGTCACGCGGCCGTCGCTCAAAGGGGTCGGTCAGCCCGTCATGTCGTCCGCTAGGCGGAAGGCGTCGGTGCTGATGCGCTTCATCAGCTTGTTGTGCTCCGCCTCGTCCGGGCCGTGCTTGACGGTGTCCGTTTCGACGATGACGACCTTGCGGTCCTCCAGCTTCGAGGAGAAGCCGCCGGACGCGAGCTTCTTCAGCTCGGGGACCGTCGCCACGCCCTCCAGGACGAGGTCGTTCACGTTGCCGGTGCCGTCGCGGCTGGTCAGCTCCTTGAGCTGGGCGGCTTCCGGGGCGGTGCGCATGGTCACCACGGACACGGACGTGTAGGCGGTGCGGCCGTCGTCGAGGGTCGTGGTGAAGAGCTGGCGGACCAGCTTCTCGCACGGGTTCTTCGCGAGGAAGTCCTTGGTCGCGCTGTAGGCGTGGTCGGCGCACTCGGTGACCTTGAGCGGCGCGGGGACCTGTTCGGACTTGGCGAACTCGAACTCGCCCTTCGGGGCGGTCGAGGTCGTCGCGGCCGGGGTCGTCTTGTCGGGGCCGCTCGTGGAGTCGATCAGCAGCCACACCATGGCGGCCACCAGCGCGACGGCCACGAGGCCGAGCGCCTTGAACGGCAGGGCGCGCTGCTGGGGCGGGCGCGGCGGCTGCTGCTGAGGCGGTGGTGGAGGCTGGTACCCCATGGCGTTCGTGGCCATCAGCGAGTCGAGCTTGCCGATCTCCGAACGCCACAACGGGGCAGTGTCATTCACCCCTGGGGGATGAATCCTGGGGAGCTGCTGCGTCACCTCTTCGGGTGACTCCTTGGGGGCCGACACAGGACGAAACGGTATCCGACGACGGTCACGAGAGCGCTTTGAGCACGATGTCGACGTCGTCGAACGTGGTGTACAGGTGGCAGCCGAGCCGGACCTTCCCCGCGCGGACACTGGCCGTCACACCCGCTTTGAGCAGGCGTTCCTTCGCGTTCGGGCGGTCGATGGCGATGATCGCGGAGTTCGTGGGCGGCAGGTCGAGACCGGTGAGGATTTCGTTCGCCATCCCGATGTCGTGGGCGCGCACCGCGGCCAGGTCCTGTGACGCGAGCCACGGCAGGGCGACCGCCGCGCCGACCTGCGCCAGCCAGACGGGTGACGTGTCCAGGGCTCGCGCGGAGGACGCCAGGCGGAGCGGCAGGCCGTAGACCGTGGCCCACGGGTCCTCCCCCGCGTACCAGTTGGCGTTGACCGGGACCGCGGTCTCCAACGCCTCGGGCCGGGCGGCCAGCCACGCCGTCCCGCGCGGCGACAGCAGCCACTTGTAGCCCGCCGCGACCACCCAGTGGGCCCAGCCGACGTCCAGGGGCAGCCAGCCGAGCGCCTGCGTGGCGTCCAGCAGCACCGGCACGCCGGTCGCGCGGAGCCCGTCCAGGTCGGCGATCCGGCCGTCGGCGGACTGCACGACGCTCACCGCGACCAGGTCGTGGCCGTCGGCGGCCGACGCCAGCTCGTCCAGCTCCACCTCGGTGACGGTGTGGCCGAGCGCCGCGAACGGGAACGTGAGGCTGGTGAACTCGCCACGCGCCACCAGCACCCGCGAGTCGCGCGGCAGGCTCGCCGCCACGACCGCCACGAGCTGCGACACCGACGTCCCGATGGCGACCTGCTCGACGGGCATCCCGACGAGCCGTCCGAACGCTTCTCGGGCCGTCGCCACGCTCGCGTCGAACGTCGGCGGCTGGTCCGCGCCGCTCGCCCACCGCCGCACGGCCTCCCCGACGGCGTCGGCCACCGCCTTCGGCGGGATCCCGATGCTGGGGCTGTTGAAGTAGCCCAGCGGAACGTCGAATTCGCCACCGAACGCGGTACGCATGTCGCCGACGCTACCCACCGGTTCACGCCATCCGCAGCACGTTCCTCGTCACCCTCTGGGCCGCGTCCGAGCAGAGGAAGGCGATCACGTCGGCCACCTCGCCCGCCTCGGCGACGCTGAACCGGGACCGCACCTCGTCGCTGATCCAGCCGGTGTCGGTGACCGGCGGGTGCACGACGTTCGAGGTGATCCCGTGGCTCATCAGCTCGGCTCCGGCGGACATGGCGTAGTTCTCCAGCGCCGCCTTGGCCGCGCCGTAGGACACCTCGCTCGGGAACCCCTGCGGGCCGCCGGAGGTGAGGCTGACGATCCGGCCCCAGTTGCCGCCGCGCGCGATGTGCCGCCGGGCGAACTCGGCGATCAGCAGGGCCGTGGCGCGGGCGTCGACGGCGAACTGCGCGTCGAACGAGCTGCTGGTGACCGGTCGCAGCGCGCGGCCGAGCTGGTCGGTGTCCTCGGTGAGGAACGTGTCCTGCACCCACCCGGAGGCGTTGTTGATCAGCACGTCGACCGGCCCGAAGACCCGTTCGGCCTCGTCGAACAGCTGGGCGGCGGTCTCCGGCCTGGCCAGGTCGGCCTCGACGGCGTGCGCGCGGCCGCCCAGCGCGGTGATGATCTCGACGACCTCGTCCGCGCCGGAGTTGCGGCTGGTGAAGTAGGCCTCCGGCGTGCTCGGGTCGGGGTCGGGCTGGTAGCGCAGGAACGTGATCAGGACGTTGATCCCCTGCTGGGCCAGCGCTTTCGCGGTGGCGGCTCCGATGCCCTGGTTGGCGCCGGTGACGACGGCGGTGTGGATCATGCCGACGATCGTGCCCCACCGGTGCGCCGGTCGCACCCGCATTACCGTGGACGGGTGCGCAGCGAAGAGATCGAGATCAGGACGGGCTCGGACGAGGTCGTCCACGACCTGACCGCCGCCGCCGAGCGGTTCCTCGCGGACGTGGACGGCGACGGCCTGCTCCACGTGTGGGTGCCGCACGCGACGGCGGGCCTCGCCGTGCTGGAGACGGGCGCGGGCAGCGACGACGACCTGTTGGCGGCGTTGCGGAAGCTGCTGCCCGCCGACGACCGGTGGCGGCACCGGCACGGCAGCCACGGCCACGGACGCGACCACGTGCTCCCCGCGCTGGTGCCGCCGTACGCGACGATCCCGGTGCTAGGCGGTGTGCTGGCGCTCGGCACGTGGCAGTCGATCTGCCTGGTCGACACCAACGTCGACAACCCGGTCCGCAAGGTCCGCTTCAGCTTCCTCGCCGGGTAGCAGCACCACCGCGAGCCCGACGACCGCCATCACGCCGAACACCCAGAGGGCGGTGGCGTTCACGTCGCCGCCCTGGAGCAGGTCGCGCAGGGTCTCGCTGGAGAACCGGAACGGCGTCCACGACCACAGCAGCGCCCGGTAGGTCGGGTCGAGCAGTTCCGGCGACTGCCCCGCCACGGCCGGGGCCATCAGGTACAGCGGTCCGAGCACGGCCATGGCCCGCACCCCGAGCAGCCGGAACAGCCCGGCCTGGAGCAGCGCGAACGCCGCGGCCACCAGCGCCAGGAAGCCGAGCACGTCCGCGCCGAGCGGCAGGGTGGAGTCCCACAGCCGCAGCAGGCCCACGACCACGCCGACACCCAGCACGGTCGCGGTGGCGACGCCCAGCAGCCGTGCGCCGGGTCCGCTCCGCTTGGCCAGCACGGTGAACAGCCCGCCCGCGGCGAGTCCGGCGATCCACAGCAGCGCGCTCGCGGCGAGCGGAGCCGTGCGACCCGCGGCGCTCGCCGGGTTCAGCGTCACCACATCCGCCTTGAGCCCGAGGCCCTGCGTCACCCCGCCGAGCACCTGCTGGGCGACCTGCGTGCCGGACGGGTTGACGGCGCCCGACAGCACGACGCTCGCCCGGCCGGGTGCCAGTTCCAGCACGCCGTAGACCTCGTCGGACGCCAGCAGCGCGCGGGCGTCGGCCGGGGTCGCGACCCGCCAGGCGACCTCGTCGGACGGGGTGCCCGCGAGCTTGTCGCCGACGGCCTTGAGCTGCGGCGGGGCGTCCGCGGCGACCGCGACCGCGAGGGGCACGTGGTGCGGGTGGGCGGTCGCCTGCACGCCGAACGTGAGCAGGCCGAGCACGAGCGCGACCACGGCTCCGGCGACGGCCGCGAGCGCGGCCAGGACGACAGGGCGCTGAGTCATGACGACTCCTCGATCTCATCAAGCGTTGAATTAGTGGCCGAAGGCTACGTCCGCGGCGCCAAAAAAGTCAACGCACGATGAATTAACGTCCAGGAGGTAGGTTCGGACCGTGACGCATCCAGGGGACGGGCAGGGCGGTTGGGGAGGCCAGCAGGGCGGCTGGGGGCAGCCCCAGTACCCGCCGACCGGTGGCTTCCCCCAGCAGCAGTCGCAGTACGGCGGTCTCGGCGTGTTCTCCGGCGGTCCGCCCCAGCCGCCGAAGCGGCCCCGGTGGCCGATCATCGCGGCCGTGGTCCTGCTCGTGCTGGTGGCGGGCGGCGTGACCGCGTTCCTGGTGACGCGCAAGGCCGACAACCAGGCCGTCACGACCGTGTCGACGCCGAAGACGACGTCGCCGGACCCGACCACGTCCGCGAAGACCGCGGCGGCCTGCGAGGCGCACGCGGCGGGCTGGAACTGCCTGAAGGTCACCGCGCTCGCGGTCAGCTACGACGCGCCCGAGGCGTGGAAGCCCTACGACTTCAGCGGCCCCATCGAGGGCCTGCCGGACGCGAAGCTGATCGGCATCACGACCTACGGCGACTACGACTGCGGCGGCAAGACCTACAACCGCGGCAACGCGGGCGGCGTCCTCGTGGACAAGGCCGATCCCGGCGCGACGGCGAAGGACATCGCCGCCAAGCTGAGCGCCCAGTACTACAAGTCCGGCACCGCGACCCCCGCCATCGGCGAGCCGAAACCGTTGACGATCAAGGGCACGGCGTTGACCGGCGTGCAGGTCGACTCGGTCGTCACCACGACCGGCAACGACTGCCTGGCGACCAAGGGCGCGATCAAGGTCGCCGTGTTCCAGGGCGAGAAGAACATGCTGGTGTTCATGTCCAACGGCGACCTGGAGGGCGGGCCGTCCAGCGCGCCCGCCCCGGTCCGCGACAGCGACCTCCAGGCCGTGATCGACTCCATCAAGCCGCTGAAGCAGGGGTGAGCGTGCAGACGCTGGTGCTGTGGGACATCGACCAGACCCTCGTCAACGCGAAGGGAGTGGGCCACAGCTGGTACCAGGTGGCGCTGCACGCGGCCACCGGCGTGGAGCTGTCCCACGTCCCCAGCTTCCCCGGCCGCACGGAGATGGCGATCTCCCGCGAACTCCTCGCCCTCCACGACCTGGACCCGACCGACGAGCTGATCGCCGCCCTGCACCGCGAGCTCATCGCCGTGGCGGACCGCGAACACCCGCTCCTCACCACCAGGGGCCACGTCCTCGCGGGGGCCGCGGAGGTGCTGGAAGCGTTGGCGGACAGGCCGGACGTGGTGCAGAGCGTCGTCACCGGCAACCTCGTGGAGATCGCCAGGTACAAGCTCGCCGCCTACGGCCTCGACCCGCACGTCGACTTCGACATCGGCGGCTACGGCTCGCTCTCCGACCAGCGCCCGGCCCTGGTGGTCGAGGCGATCCGGCTGGCCGCGGAGAAGCACGGCCACGACTTCCCCGTGGAGCACGTGGTGGTCATCGGCGACACCCCGCTCGACATCGCCGCGGCCCTGCACCACGGGGCCACGGCGATCGGCGTGGCCACCGGCCGCTTCACCGTCGACGAGCTGCGCGAAGCGGGCGCCACGGCCGTGCTGGCGGACCTCTCCGACACCGACGCCGTCCTGGCGGCCATCCTGGGCACGTGACCAGAGAACCCCTCCGCGCCATCTTCGGCGAGGACCCGGACCGCTACGACCGCGCCCGCCCCACCTACCCGCCCGCCCTGTTCACGGACCTCCCGCCCGGTGACCGCGTCCTGGAGATCGGGGCGGGCACCGGCCAGGCCACCCTCCCGTTGGCGCGGCAGGGCCGCCACGTCACCGCGGTCGAACTCAGCCCGCCCATGGCGGCCGTGGCGACCCGCAACCTCGCGGCCTTCCCCGACGCCGAGGTCGTGGCGGCCCCGTTCGAGGACTGGCCGCTGCCCGCGGAACCGTTCGACCTGGTCCTGTCCGCGACGGCGTTCCACTGGATCGACCCGGCGATCCGCATGGCGAAGTCGGCGGACGCCCTCCGCCCCGGCGGTTCGCTGGCCGTCATCTCGACCCATCACGTCCTGGGCGGCACGACCGACTTCTTCGTCGACGTCCAGCGCTGCTACGAGCGCTTCGACCCCGACACCCCGCCGAACCTGCGCCAGCAGCCCGCGGCCGACATCCCCAGGGACAGCACGGAGTTCGACGCCTCGGGCCGCTTCGGCCCGGTGACCTTCCACGGCTACGAGTGGGAGCAGACCTACACCACCGACGAGTACCTCGACCTGCTGCTCACCTACTCGAACCACCGGGCCCTGCCCCCGGCCCAGCAGACCGGCCTGCTGGCGTGCATCGGCTCCTTGATCGACAGCCACGGCGGCACGGTCACCAAGGCGTACCTGACCCTGATGGCCACGGCCCACCGCACGACCTGACCGGCACTCCCCCGAACGCGAATCAGGGGTCCCCCCGCCGGTGGGACCCCTGATTTCAACGCTACGTCACGGGTCCGACATTTTCGGCCGCACCCACAACCCGAAAAATCCTCAGCCGCGAACCAGTTCCACCAGGTGCCGCACGACGGCGTCGACGGCGACGTCCGACCGCTCACCGGAGCGGCGGTCCTTCACCTCGACGACCCCGTCCGCCAGCCCGCGCCCGACGACGAGGATCGTCGGCACGCCGATCAGCTCGGCGTCCTTGAACTTCACGCCGGGGCTCACCTTGGGACGGTCGTCGAGCAGCACGGTCAGGCCCGCGGCGTGCAGCTCGCCCGCCAGCTTCTCGCCGCCCGCCAGCAACGCCTCGTCCTTGCCCGCCACCACGAGGTGCACGTCGGCGGGAGCCACGTTCCGGGGCCAGATCAGGCCCTTCTCGTCGTGGCTCTGCTCGGCGATGGCCGCGACGAGTCGCGACACGCCGATGCCGTAGGACCCCATCGTGATCCGGATCGGCTTGTTGTTCGCGTCCAGCGCGTCCAGCGAGAACGCGTCCGCGTACTTGCGGCCGAGCTGGAAGATGTGGCCGATCTCGATGCCGCGCGCGGACTCCAGGACGCCGTGGCCGTCGGGCGACGGGTCGCCCGCGCGCACCTCGGCGACGTCGATGACGCCGTCCGCGGTGAAGTCGCGGCCCGCGACCAGGTCCACCACGTGGTGGTCGGCCTTGTCCGCGCCGGTCACCCAGGCGGTGCCGCGCACGACGCGCGGGTCGACCACGTACCGGACCCCGTTGGCCAGCAGCGCCCCCGGCCCGATGTAGCCCTTGACCAGGAAGCCGTTGCGGGCGAAGTCGACGTCCTCGAGCATCGCCACCTCGGCGGGCTCCAGCGCCGCCTCGAGCCGCTTGAAGTCGACCTCGCGGTCGCCGGGCAGGCCGATCGCCAGCAGCGACCAGTCCTTCTCGCCGGGCTTGCGGGTCTTCACCAGCACGTTCTTCAACGTGTCCGCGGCCGTGAACGTGCGGCCCAGGGACGCGCCGTTCAGGAAGTCCACCAGCGTCTGGATCGTCGGCGTGCCGGGCGTGTGGTGCACCGAGGACTCGGGCTTGTCCTCAACGGACTCCTCCGGCGGCGCGGGCGTCGTCACGGCCTCGACGTTCGCCGCGTACCCGGACTCCGTGCTCCGCACGAACGTGTCCTCGCCGGTCTCGGCGACGGCCAGGAACTCCTCCGACGCCGACCCGCCCATCGCGCCGGACGTGGCCGACACGATCACGTACTCCATGCCGAGCCGCTCGAAGATCCGGATGTAGGCGTCGCGGTGCGCCTGGTACGACGTCGACAGGCCCTCGTCGGTCAGGTCGAACGAGTACGAGTCCTTCATCAGGAACTCGCGCCCGCGCAGGATGCCCGCACGGGGGCGCGCCTCGTCCCGGTACTTCGTCTGGATCTGGTACAGCGTGACCGGGTAGTCCTTGTACGAGTTGTACTCGCCCTTCACGGTGAGGGCGAACAGCTCCTCGTGGGTCGGGCCGAGCAGGTAGTCCGCGCCCTTGCGGTCCTTGAGGCGGAACAGGTTCGGCCCGTACTCGGTCCACCGGTTCGTCGCCTCGTAGGGCTCCTTGGGCAGCAGCGCGGGGAACTGGATCTCCTGCGCGCCGAACGCGTCCATCTCCTCGCGCACGACCCGCTCGATGTTGCGCAGCACGCGCAGACCCAGCGGCAGCCAGGTGTACCCGCCCGGTGCGACGCGGCGGACGTAGCCGGCGCGGACCAGCAGCTTGTGGCTGGGTACTTCGGCGTCGGCCGGATCCTCGCGCAAGGTGCGGAGGAACAGCGACGACATCCTGGTGATCACGATGGGTACTCCTCGTGGAGAACGGTGTCCGAACAGCGTAGTGAAGACCGTTCGCCCAGTTCCAACGGGTTACGCCTACCACCCCCGCCGAGCAGGTGGCACGCCGTTTCCAGGAATTGTCGTACCCCCGCTCTACCGTCTCCCGCATGACGCTCACCATCGGCATGGTCACCATCGACACGGGAGACCCGCACAAGCTGGCCGACTTCTGGACCAAGGCCCTCCGCACCACGATCCAGCACGACTGGGGCGAATTCCTCGTCCTCGCCCCCACCGGTGAAGGCGCGGTCCAACTGGGCCTGCAACGGGTGGAGGTGGTCGCCCCCGGCAAGAACCGCGTCCACTTCGACATGCACGTCGAGGACCGCGCCGCCGAGGTGGCCCGCCTGACCGAACTGGGAGCCTCGGAGATCGCCGAACACACCGTCCCAGGCCTCACCTGGACAGTCCTGGCAGACCCCGACGGCAACCAGTTCTGCGTCGGCCAACCCGGCTGACCCCACCACGGGCTCACGGCGATCCTCGACGCGTCGGCGCACCGCGTCGACCACGTCGGGGTGACCTGACCGCGCCCGCCCGCCCGCGGGCGGCGGGGGCGGGGTCGAGGGCGGCCAACACGGTCGGGGCACCCACCCCCGGACCTCCCTTCCGGCAGCGACGCCCCTGCCGCCGGACCTGCCATCCGGCGCGGACAACAGCCGCCGGCCCTCCCGGCTGGGCGCTTTCGGCCGGCGCGAGCCAGTCGACCACCCCGGCCACAAGCCCCTGTCCACCGCGAGGCACCACTGCCGAACCACCATCCGGTGCGCCCGCTCAACCACCGCAACTCTCCCAACGGCTTGCCATCAGCGGGCCGCCCCGGCACGCGCGAGCCACCCGCCCCACCCGGCCACCAGAGCCCTGTCCACGCGATCCCCTCGGCTGACACTGCCGTCCGGTGTGGTCGACCAGCCGTCGTGTCCCCGCCCATCCGGACTGCCGGACTGCCTTCGGCGGTGAAGGCTCGACTGCCGGGACCGCTGCCCGCCGGAGCCGCCTTCGGCAGGCACGGGTGGCCGTGGTCCTGACCCGGTCGGGACCACGGGTCCGGCCCCTGCCCTACCCTCGTCCTGTGCTTTTGCTGCTTCCCCCCTCGGAGACCAAGGCCGTCGGCGGCGTGGGCGCTCCGCTCGACCACTCCGCCCTCACCTGCCCCGAACTGACCCCCGTCCGGGAGAAGATCGCGCACGCCCTGGTCGAGTTGGCGGCGGACGTTCCCGGCAGCCTCGCCGCCCTCGCCCTCTCCGAACGGCAGGCCGACGAGGTGCGGCGGAACGCCGAGCTCTGGCGTTCCCCGACCATGCCCGCCCTCGCCCGCTACACCGGCGTTCTCTACGACGCCCTCGACCTCCCCACCCTCAAGAAGGGCGAACGGGACCGCGCGTTCCACCGCCTCGCCATCGCCTCGGCCCTGTTCGGCGTGGTGCGCGGCGGCGACCCCATCCCCGCCTACCGGCTCTCCGGCGGCAGCGCGCTCCCGTCGATCGGTCCCCTCGGCGCGCTCTGGCGTCCGGCGCTCGAACCGGCGCTGGCCGAGATCGACGACTTCGTCGTGGACCTCCGCTCGGGCCCGTACGCCACGCTCGCGCGCATCCCCCACGCGGTCACCGTCCGCGTGGTCAGCGAGGACGGCTCGGGCGTGCGCAAGGCCGTGAGCCACTTCAACAAGGCCCACAAAGGACTGCTCGCCCGCGCCCTCGTGGTCTCGCGGGCCGAGCCCAAGAACCTCAACGGCCTGGTCAAGGTCGCGAAAGCGGCCGGTTTCCGGGTGGAGAAGACCGGCGACCGCACCGCCGACCTGTTCACCGGTTAAATCGGTTGCGACGACCGATCCGCCTTTGAGAAGCTGCACGAAGCACTGCCCGGTGGAACAGGTCTGCCGGTGGACGCGAGGAGGTGCGCGGTGAAGACGACTGTCCGAGACGTGGCACCAGCCCGTCCACCCGCCCCCCTCGGCTAGCAGCGTCTCGACGCGCGCCCAGGTGGGGTGCAAGCAACCCTCTCTCAAGGAGACCCCACCAGTGCGCGAGCACGACGAGCACGACTACGAATCCGCCTTCGACGACGTCCAGGACACCCTGCGTCGGGGCAAGCGCAAGATGCGAACCGACGACCGCGCCCGCACCGGCCGGTTGACGGAAGAGGAACGCTCCACTCTGGCCCGTCTGCGCGAGGACGCGGTCAGCGCGCCGGACACGCCCGAGGGCGCCGACCGCTGGTCCACGTGGGGCGACGCCGACCACGGGCCGAAGCCCCGCCCCGACTGGGTGATCACCGAGCTGGGCGCGGCCGACCGCGAGCTGGGGATCATCAAGACCGGCAAGGAAGCGGACGTCCACCTGGTCGAGCGGTCCACACCGGACCAGAACTGCCTCATGGCCGCGAAGCGGTACCGGGGCAGCGACCACCGCATGTTCCACCGCGACGCCGGCTACCTCGAGGGCCGTCGCATGCGGCGGTCGCGCGAGATGCGGGCCATGAGCAACCGCAGTTCGTTCGGCCGCAACCTGATCGCCGAGCAGTGGGCGGTCGCGGAGTTCGCGGCGTTGAGCAGGCTGTGGCTGCTCGGCGCCCCCGTCCCGTACCCGGTGCAGCGCAGCGGCACCGAACTGCTGCTGGAGTTCCTCGGGGACGACGACGGCACCGCCGCTCCACGGCTGGCGCAGCTGCGGCCGGACCCGGACGAACTGGTCGACCTGTGGTCCCAGCTGGTGGGCACGCTGACCATGCTGGCCGCGGAGGGCGTCGCGCACGGCGACCTCTCGGCGTACAACCTGATAGTCCACGAGGGCAGGCTGATCCTCATCGACCTGCCGCAGGTCGTGGACCTGGTGGCCAACCCGAAGGCCGAGTCGATCCTGGAGCGGGACGTCCGCAACGTCACCACCTGGTTCACCACGCGCGGCCTCGCCCCGGAACTGGCCGACCACCACGAGCTGATGGTGGCCTTGGTGGACGCCGCGGGCCTGAACTGACGACCACCGGGTGTCGGGCGCGGGAACAAGCGCCCGACACCCGGTGTTCTCCTCGAAGCGCGGACGAAAAGGAGTGCACGAGGTCCGAACGGGAGCGGCCGTTCAACCCCGGTTCCCGCAGTGGGCGAACGTGAGGTGAATTGCTTCACCACAGGCCCCCCACCAGCGGGGATGACCCACATTCCCACCATTTCCCCTACCTGTGTTCGAGCCCCTGTGCGCAAGAACACGACCCCTAAGCACCCCTACCCGCGACGCGCACTTCCGATGATCAGCTAGAGTGGTCCTTGCACCGCGCAAATGCCTGCACAACTTCCTGTGCTCGCGAGACCACCTCGGGTCGGTCATCGGTGCTCCTAACAACCATCGGCGCGACAACACGCGTCGGGCTCGTCCTTGCGATCGGCGCCGCGACCCGCTGCACAACTGCGGAGCATCCCCGAGACGTGCCATGTCCCGGAGGTTTGTTTTGCCACCCACGTCCCAGGGCCGTTCCGAGCGTCCGTCGTTCCGCAAGCCGCGGCCGCGTCGCTCTGGCCAGGGCAATGGCCGCTCCCAGTTCGCTGAGGCCGGTCCTTCCACTGTCGCCGAACACGTCGAGAGCACCGTGCCGGAAGGCCCGTTGCCGACGTTCGCCGAGCTCGGTCTCGCCGACGAGCTGCTCCGCGCGCTGACCGCCGCGGGCATCGAAGCCCCCTTCCCGATCCAGGCCGCCACGCTTCCCGACGCCCTCGCGGGCCGGGACGTGCTCGGCCGCGGCCAGACGGGCTCCGGCAAGACGCTGGCGTTCGGTCTGGCGCTGCTGTCCCGCCTCGCGGGCCAGCGGGCCAAGCCGCTCATGCCGCGCGCACTGATCCTGGTGCCCACCCGTGAGCTCGCGATGCAGGTCGAGGAAGCCCTCACCCCGTTCGCCCGGTCGCTCGGCCTGTCCGCGCGCACCGTCGTCGGCGGCACGTCGTTCCCGCGTCAGATCGACGCGCTGCGCCGTGGTGTCGACCTCCTGATCGCGACGCCGGGCCGCTTGTCGGACCACGTCCGCCAGGGCACCTGCGACCTGTCCGACGTGCGCTTCACCGCGTTGGACGAGGCCGACCAGATGGCCGACATGGGCTTCATGCCCCAGGTCCGCGCCATCCTCGACCTCACCCCGCAGGACGGCCAGCGGATGCTGTTCTCCGCGACGCTCGACGGCGACGTGGACAAGCTGGTCCGCCAGTACCTGCACAACCCGGTGACCCACTCGGTCGCGCCGCCCACCGGCAGCGTCACCACCATGGAGCACCACCTGCTGCTCGTGTCGGCCGATGACAAGCAGAACGTCATCACCGAGGTGGCCGCCCGCGAGGGCCGCACGATCATGTTCGTGCGCACCAAGCACCACGTGGACCGCCTGGCCAAGAAGCTCCGTTCGGTCGGCGTCCACGCGGGCGCCCTGCACGGAGGCAAGGCCCAGAGCGCCCGCACCAGGGTCCTCGGCGAGTTCCGCGACGGCACCACCCCGGTCCTCATCGCGACCGACGTGGCCGCCCGCGGCATCCACGTCGACGACGTCAGCCTCGTCGTCCACGTAGACCCGCCCGCCGACTCCAAGGACTACCTGCACCGCGCCGGTCGCACGGCCCGCGCAGGCCAGTCCGGCGTGGTCGTCACGATGGTCACCCACGACCAGCGCCGCGCGGTCCAGGGCCTCACCGCCCGCGCGGGCATCCGCCCGGAGAGCACCAAGGTCTCCCCCGGCAACGAGGACCTGATCCGCATCACGGGCGCCCGCGTCCCCAGCGGCGAACCGGTCATCGAGCCCGTCATCCCCGAGCGCGGCAACCGCCGCGGCGGCCCCCGACGCGGAGGCCCCTTCGGCTCCGGCGGCGGCCGCACCTCGGAGTTCCGCGGCGGCAGCCGAGGCCGCAGCGACCGCGGCTCCAGCAGCGGCCGCAGTGAAGGCGGCTACCGCGGCGGCGCAACGGCCAGCGCCGGTGCAGGCGCCAGCGGCGGCCGCCCCCGCCCCGCCCGCTCGTACTAAGCACCAAAGCTAGACAAAACACGAAAGGCCCCTTGGCGCAAGCCAAGGGGCCTTTCGCATTCACTTTCCAAACAAAAGCACCCAACCCAGGCGACTCCCAGACCCCCCTCCCCACCCCGATCCGAAGCGCCTTCGCACCCCTTTCGTCTTGTCAAGGCATCTTTCCCGCCTTGACAAGACGAAAGGGGTGTTGAAACAATCGCGCGAGCGGGGTGGGGAGACGCCAAACAACGCCCCCCAACAACGCCCCTCTACAACGCCCCAGCCAACCCAGCCACTTCCCCCACCACGATGATGGCAGGCGGCCGAATCCCCTCAGCCACGATGTCATCGGCAACCTTCGCCAACGTGGACCGCACCACCTTCTGCGTCCGAGTGGTCCCCTCCTGAATCACCGAAGCAGGAGTCTCCCCGGACCGCCCCCCAGCCACCAACACCTCCGCAAACGCTCGCGCCCTCTCCACCCCCATCAGGATCACCACCGTCCCGCGAAGCCGACCCAACGCCTCCCAGTCCACAAGGGACCGTGAATCATCCGGCGCGACATGCCCGGACACCACAACAACCTCATGCGCCACCCCCCGATGCGTCACGGGGATGTCCACCATCGCAGGCACCCCAAAAGCACTGGAGATCCCCGGAACCACAGTCACCGGCACCCCAGCCTCAGCGCAGGCGATCAACTCCTCGAACCCACGCCCGAACACATAGGGGTCCCCACCCTTCAACCGCACCACGAACTTCCCAGCCCGCGCGTTGTCCACCAACGCAGCGTTGATGAACTCCTGCGACGCAGCCCTCCCATAAGGAATCTTCGACGCGTCCACGACAACAACCCCAGGCGCCAGATCATCCAGCAACTCCCGAGGCGCCAACCGATCCGCCACCACCACATCCGCCCGCGACAACAACCGCCGCCCCCGAACGGTGATCAGGTCAGGATCCCCAGGCCCCCCACCAACAAGAGCCACCCCGGCCAACCGCTCGTGGTGATCATCAACCACGGTCGCGTCCCGCAACGCCGACACCAGGCTGTCCCGCACCCGAGCCGACCGCCGATGCTCCCCACCCGCCAACACCCCGAGCAACAACCCGTCGTGCCCCCCGACAGCGGGCGTCACAGCGGTCCCCAACGCCGCGATGTCCGCCCGCACGCAGAACACCCGCGCGGCCTCGGCATCCGCCGCCACCTGAGCGTTCACCGACGCCACCGACGTGCACGCCAGCACGTACCAGGCCCCGTCCAGATCCCCAGCCGCGTACCCGCGCGCGTGCCACGTGACTTCCCCGCCGTCGACCATCCCCTCGACCGCCGGAGTCACCTCGGGCGAGATGAGCTCGACGACGGCGCCCGCCGCCACCAACCGGGGCAGCCGCCGCTGCGCGACCGTCCCGCCACCGACCACGACGACGCGGCGTCCAGCCAGGTCGAGGCCCACGAGGTAGTGCTGTTCACCGTGCATGCGTCACAGCATCCACATGCGGCGGGCCCCGGCCAACTCGGGAGTTCACATGGCGAGCAGTTCGAACGCCGCGGCCGCCCTCCCGCCGAACCGCTCGCCCGTCATCGCCGCGATCCGCCGCAGGAATTCGGGCCCGTCAGCCATGTCCCCGCTCAACCCGGCCAGGTAGACGGCGTGCGCCCGCAGCGACTCGACGGCGCGGTCCAGGGTGTCTGTGATGTCCACCGCATGGGTCGCCTGAGGTGACCCGAACACCGCCACGTGCTGCACCCCGCCCCACGGTTCCAGCTCCAGGTCGCGGAACACCCACCGGTTCGCCGCGTCCCGCACGGCGTCGATCGTGGCCTCTCCCACGACCCGGTGGTCCGCCATGTTGAGGAACCCTCCGGGGAACGTCGGGTGGTGGTTCCCGCTGATCACCACGTCCGGCTTGTGCCGCCGGATGGCCGCCGCGATGTCCCGCCGCAGCGGCAGCCCGTACGTGATCATCCCGTCGTGGTGGTCCAGGAACTCCACGACGTCCACGCCCACGACCGCCGCGCTGGCGATCTGCTCCCGCTCCCGCACCGGCCCGGCCTCCTCGGGGGCCATCGAGTCGATCCCGGCCTCTCCGCGGGTCGCCAGGAGGTACGTGATCCTCTTCCCCTGCGCGGTCCACCGCGCGATCGCGCCCGACGCCCCGTACTCCAGGTCGTCCGGGTGCGCGACGACCGCCAAAGCGGTCTCCCAGCCTTCGGGCATCTCCACGAGGTCGTCCATGCGGGTGACCCTAATCCTCACGGCCGCATTCCAGGCCCCGTCGTTCTTCGCAGCGAATTGACGTGAGCGTTTGATCCACAACAGCCACAGCGACACAAATAAACCAATGGCGATGACCGGACTGACCTCCGGCCCAGCGGCGGGCGTTCCTAGACGGCTTCGGGAACGATCTCGGGAACGACTTCGACGACCTTCGCCCCGGTGGCGGCGACCGCCGAGTTCCGGCACGACGCGTACAGGGCCCCGTACCCGCCGGTGATCCTGGCCAGTCCGCTGGTCACCGTCGTCCCGTCGGCACAGCTGACCACGACGCGGAACGCGCCGGTGCCCTGGCACCAGCCCACGGCCGAGGACCGGTCGACCTTCGTGCCGCAGTCGTGCAACCGGCTCGGGGCGGCGACCGCCGTGGCGGGGGCGCCGGCGAGGGCGAGCCCGGCGATGAGGGCGAGAAGTCGTTGAGTCATGCCTCGATCCGAACACCGGCCGTGCCCACGACCGGGCCAACCACCCGGTCGTGGGCGTGCCTCGGGTCAAGCGTTGATCTGGGCCGTCAGCAGGTCGTAGTAGGAGGCGACCCTGGCGTAGACGCCGGGGTAGCCGGCGGCCGCGCAGCCGCGGCCCCACGAGGTGGCTCCGATGAGCTTGCCGCCCGCGACGATCGGGCCGCCCGAGTCGCCCTGGCAGGTGTCGACGCCGCCCTGCGGGTAGCCCGCGCACACCATCGAGGTGGGGCTGTACTGCGGGTAGGCCGTCTTGCAGGTGGCGTCCGAGGTGACCGGGACGGTGGCCTTCAGCAGGTACCGGGACGCCGAGCCGCCGGACGAGGTGGTGCCCCAGCCCAGGATCGTGGTGCTGGTGCCCGCCGCGTACAGCGTCGTGTCGGACGGCGTGGCCAGCGGGAGGTACGTGGAGGAGATCGAGCGGTCCAGGGTCAGCACCGCGACGTCGGAGCCCGTGCTGGTGCCCTGGTAGTTCGGGTGCACCCAGATGCGGGTCACCGAGGCCACGACGCCCGCCGTGCTCTGCTTGTCCTCACGGCCCCACACGACCCGCGTGCTGGCCGCGCTGCGGCCCGCGACGCAGTGCGCGGCCGTGACGACCTTGGTGCCCTTCACGAGCGTGCCGCCGCAGAACTGCGAGCCGCTGGTGCTCGCGAGGTACACCGTCCACGGGTACTGGCTGATCGTGGCGCGCGTGCCGCCCACGACGAACGGGGTCACGTCCGCCGACGACGGCACGGTCGTCAGCAGGCCCACGACGGCCGCGATGGCGGTCACGACGATGAACTTCACCAGGCGATGCAGGGTGTTCGCCATTGGAGTCCTTCCAAGGAAAGGTAAAGGGACTCCAAGAGCTACCGCGACGAAGCCGACCGGGGTAACCCCCGATCGGCTTCGCCACACCCTTGACCGTTGACTCACCGCAATCGCTTGATTACGGGCAGATGTCCTACAGAATTCCGCGAGCCACGAAAGCGGCCTTGACCTTGGCCGCGGTGCGGTCGCCGCACAGCGCCTTCGCCGTCGCCACGGTGGTCTCGGCGGCCTGCGCGAACGTCGTGTCCGGCGTGTAGGAGAACTGCGCCTCCAGCACGATCTTCGCGGACTCGTTGCGGCCCAGCGCCTTGTAGATGTCGAACAGCGCCCGCGACCAGATCTGGCCGTCGAAGTGCACTTCACCCTCGCGGTCGGAGACCTTCAGGTCCGTGTCCGTGCGGCGCAGGCAGTGCGGGGTCTCGCTGGTGTAGGAGATGGCGTCCCAGTCGCCGATGCACGCGAGCGGCGTGGTCGCCGTGTCCTTCTGCCGCGGCACGGACATGATCATCGCCCACCAGTCGCCGAACGCCTCGCCGATGGAGCCGCCGTCCAGGCTCTGGCCGAAGTTCGGCACCTGCGCGTCCTGGATCGCGTGGCCCAGCTCGTGCCAGATGATCTCGGCGTCCTCGGCGTCGTCGACACCGCCGGTGCCGAACGTGATCTGGTCGACCGACGGGTCGTAGAACGACTGGTCGTCCTCGAACCCGATCGTCGTCACGTCCTGGGCCTCGTTGTTGACGTCCTTGAACCCGAGGCGCTGGATGTACTTCTGCGCCTCCGTCACGCTGTAGTACGCCATGACCTGCTCGAACCGGTCGTCGGACCGGGTGTACTCGAACTTGCGGTTCTTCGCGAACGCCAGCTCGTTCGTCGGTCCCACGAGCTTCGCGTACTTGCCCGACAGGTAACCCGACGAGTCCAGATCGGACAGCTTGACCGCCTTGTACGCCTTCTTCGGCACGGCCGCGTCGGCGTCGTCCTGGTCGGTCAGGTTCTCGTCCTGGAGGGTCGCGACGGGGTTCGGCGCGAACACCTTCCCGCTGCCCTCGGCCCGCTTCACGATGTCCTCGGTCTTGATGACCGCGCCGGAGGAGGCGTCCACGATCGTCCGCACCGAGCCGCGGTCGGTCCGCGACACGACGGCGTACACCAGCTTCGCCTGCGCGCCGGGCAGCACCGACAGCTCGGTCGCCGCGCGGTCGCCTGCGACCTGCTGGTCCACGGTCGCGTCGGCGCGCTCGGCCGCGACACCGGGCGCGGTGGTCGCCAGGCCCTCGACCTTGAGCCTCCCGTCCTGCACGGTCTCCTTGCGGGTCCGCTTGTCCACGTGCTTCGCGTAGTACCCGCCCAGGACCGGCTTGCCCTCGAACGTCTGCGCGTACCAGTAGTGGGTCGCCAGCAACGAATCCCGCGTGGCCACCAGTTGCAGATCCGCCGGCGCCTGCGGGGCGGCCTGGGCGACACCGCCGAACAGGGACACCGCGCTGGCACAACAGGCCACGGCGACGAGGCGACGCAGACGCATGGATGCTCTCCAGAATGCAGGGACCCGGAACGGATCGGGCCGTGTGCGGTGCGACGCTAGTACCGACAGCGACCGGGAAAACCATCCGAAGGTAGGAAAGTCCGCACGGGTTCACCACCTGGGACGGTCACCCGAAGTGCGCTTTCACCCCGGAAGTCCGGATCGGCGCTAGGAACCCGCCACTCCGGGCACGACCACGGTCTCCACGCGACCTTCGTCCGGGGGCGCCGAGGGCCCCACACCGGACGCGACCCACGCGACCGCCAACCCGGACGCGGCCAGCTCCACGGCCCCGTGCGGGTGGATCCCGGTGCCGGGCCGCAGCAGGTGCCGCACCTGGTCCACCGCCGACGCCGCTCCCACCACGAACGCCGCCCGCCGCAGCTCCGCGTCGGCCCGAGGCGTCCGCTGGTCCGCCGTCCCCGGCCCGAGCCCGATCAACGCCAGCCGCCCGCGCGGCAGCACCCGAGCCGCGGCCACGGTCACGTTGTCGCCCTTGACCTTCGGCGCGGCCAACTCCACCGGCCCCCCGTCGGCCAGGTCCGCGGCGGCGCGCAGCGCGGCGGCCTCGGCGACGCTGGCCGACCCGGTCGCCTCCGCCACCACGGCGCTGGGGTTCGGCACCGGCACGGCCGCCAGCACGTCCGCCGAGAAGGTCAGCAGCGGCGCGGACGTGTCCCCGTGCCAGAAGCTCCAGTCCTCGACGGCTTCCAGGATGCCCTGCTCGTCGGCCTTCCGGTCGGCGGTCGCGAACGCCCGCACCGCCCGCAGGTCCAGCCCGCGAGCCTCCAGTTCCGCCAACGCGGACGCGACCGCGGACGTCGACACCCCGCTCCCGGAGCCCAACCCCACGACCAGCGTCCGAGGCACCAACCGCACCTCGCGGTCGGCCCGCGTGGCGGCGGGCAGCCGGTCGTCGATCACGATCTTCCAGTCCGCCTCGCCGTGCGACAGGACCGTGTCCGGCAGCGCGGGCAGCGGGAACCCCAGCGGGTTCAGCAGCAGCACGTGGTCCCCGGCCGCCAACGCCGCCGAGCACCCGGCCAGGTCGCCGTCGGCCGTGGCGTCCAGCAGTTCGACCAGCTCGTCCAACGGGCCGTCGTCGGCGGCGGAGCCCACGACGGCCGTGCGCCCGAGGAACTCCGCGATTCGGAGCGCCAGGGCGTCATCGCCCAGCGACACCACGAACTCGCCGTCCACGCACACCACGCCGGGGTCGGATCGCTTGTCCCGCAACAGGGGCGCGACCAGTCGGACCGCCGACGCGGCACCCACGAAGAACACCGCGGCCGACAGCGACGGCCACAACCGGTGCAGCGCGGGCCGCACGGGACCGTCGGGGACCACGGTGTCCGGGCCCAGGAAGGGCCCCACCTCGACGAGGTCCCGCCGACCGGCCTCGGTCGCCGCGAACAGCCCGATCACGTCCGGGTCCCCCAGAGCACCAGCACCGGGTTGGTCGCGGTCGTCACGCTGCCGACCAGCCGCGCCGACGACAGCAGACTGCCCTCCACGGCGTAGCCCGCGTCCCGCAGCACGTCCCGCGAGGGCACGGCCCGGTCCAGTTCCGGCATCGCCACCACGATCCGCTGAGCGCCGACCTTCGCGCACGCGGCCACGGCGGCGGGTCCGCCGCCACCGACGAAGATCGCGTCCGGCCGGGGCAGCTCACCGATCACCGAGGACAGCTCCTCCTCGACGATCCGCACGTCCACGGCGTGCGCGGCGGCGTTCGCGATGATCCGCACCACCTGCACGGGGTTCCGCTCGACGGCGAGCACGGCCGCGCCGAGCCGACCGCACTCGATCCCCACCGCGCCGGGACCGGCGCCGACGTCCCACACCAGCACACCGGGCCGGGGAGCCAGCCGGGCCAGCGCCAGCGCCCGGACCTCGGTGGTCGCGACCATCCCGTCCCGGTTCGCGAACCGGTCGTCCGGCAGCGCCCAGCCCTCGGGCTCGACGGCGAACTCGGTGTCCGCCAGGCACAGCACCTCCGGCGTGCGCCACAACCGGTTCACCGCCTCGGCCGGGTCCACAGTGGACCGCCGTTCGGTGGGGCCGCCCAGGTTCTCCGCGACCACCAGCGTGCGCCGCCACCCGGCCAGCCCGCGGGCCAGCTCGACGACGGAGGCGTTGCGCACCAGCACCGCCGACCGGGCCCGGCACAGGTTCACCGCGTGGTCGAGCGGGAAGCCCTCGTCGAGGACCGTGACCTTGTTCCACGACCGGCCCGCGTCGGCGACGAACCGCTGGAGCGACTGGAGATCCGCCATGGCCTAGTGCGCGCGCCTGGTCCGCTTGCCGCGGGCGACGGGCTTGCGGGGCGTGGTGCTGGCGCGGACGGTGGTGATCGGCGTCGCGGCGGCGACCGCGCGCGGCTTCGGGTCCGGCGCGGGCTCGTCGGCCTCGGCGGACCCGACCGCGTCGTCGGAGGCGGACACGGAAACGGTCGCGGGCTTCACCCGGCGGGCGCTCTCCTGCCACCCGTGCACGGCCGACCACGCCGCGGCGGACGTCTCGGACGGGGCCTCGGTGGTCACGTCGGTGATCTCCACGACGTCCGCCACCTCGGCGCGGGCGTTGATCCGGCCCGCGCGACCGGCGCGGACCGACCACTTCGACGGCCGGGCCTTGCGCACGGGCTCGTCGGACGCCTCGACGGGCGCGTCGGACTTGCGGAACCCGGCGCCGCGCGCCCGGCTCGACGGCTTGAGCACCTTGCCCACCAGGAACAGGGTGGTGCGGTAGATCTTGTGCTCCTTCACGGCGGCCTCGAGGTCGGCGAGCGTGGTGTGCACGATCGTCTCGTCGGGCCAGGAAACCTTGTACGCCACCACGATCGGCGTCTCCTCGGGGTACCCGCCCGCGCGCAGCTTCTCGACCAGCTGGCCGGTGCGCGCGGCGGACAGGGACACCGCCATGGTGGTGCCGTGGCCCGCGAACTCCTGGAGGTGCTCGCTGCCCTCGGGGCCGGTCAGGATGAGCGACTGCGCCACGTCCGACGTCGTCAGCTCACGGCCGATCACGGCCGCCGCGGCGGAGAACTGGGAGACGCCGGGCACGATCTCCAGCTCCAGCCCGAGCCTGCCGCACGTGTCGTGGTGCTCCTGCACCTCGCCCCACAGCGACGGGTCGCCCGCGTGCAGCCGCACGACCTTGAGCCTGCTGGCCGCGGCCCGCCGGTAGACGTCCACGACCTCCTCCGGCGACACGCGGGTGAAGTCGACCAGCTCGGCGTCGGCGCGCGCGTGCTCGCGGACGCACTCGGCGTCCACGACGCTGGGCGCCCACACGACGACGTCCGCTTCCGCGATCCGCTTCGCGCCCCGGAGGGTGAGGAGATCGGCGGCGCCGGGACCGGCGCCCACGAAGGAGATCCGACCAGACGTCACGCGTGGCTCCTGTGGGGACGGAGGGTGTTCGGGGAGAGGAGGCGACCGTACCTTCCGGTCATCCGCCACTAACGAGTGGCCTCATACGGCATTTCCGCCGACGTGCACGCCCGGACGAAGCGAGCCACCGAATCGGGTGACGCCGCCGGGTGCGTGTGCAGGTATGACGCGTGCACCCCGCCCACCACGAACCCCTCGGCGACGGGCCGCCGGTCGTGCCCCCGCCACTGCCACGCCGGACTGGCGCCACTCGAAGGGGTGAGCACCGTCCGGTGGAACTCGTGCCCGGTGATCCGCTGCCCGGCCCGTGCCAGCACCGAGTCCACGGTCGCCACGGCGTCGCGGTAGCCCAGGGTCAGCTTGGCCGACATCGAGCCGTCCGCGTCCAGCACCCCGCACATCGGCACGCCGTCGAGCCTGCGGGCCAGGTACAGCAGCCCGCCGCACTCGGCGTGGATCGGCGCCCCGGACCTCGCGAGCGCCGCCACGGCCGCGCGCAGCGGCTCGTTCTGCGCCAGCAGGTCGGCGTGCTGCTCGGGGAACCCGCCGGGCAGCACCAGCCCGGCCGTGCCCTCGGGCAGCTCCTCGTCGCGCAGCGGGTCCACGGTCACCACGTCCGCGCCCGCCGCGCGCAGCAGTTCGACGTGCTCGGCGTAGCCGAACGTGAACGCCGCCCCGCCCGCGATGGCGACGACCGGGGATCCGGCGACCGCCTCGACCTCGGCGGACGCGCTCCACGGCGGCACGGCCATCGCGGGCGCGATGGCGGCCAGCCCGCGGATCGCGTCCAGGTCGACGTGCTTGGCGACGGCGTCCGCGATGGCGTCCACGGCGGCCACCGCCTCCGGCCCGTGCTCGACGGCCGTGACCAGCCCGAGGTGCCGCGACGGCAGCGAGAACGCCGGGTCGCGCGGCAGGACGCCCATGACCTCCAGGCCGACCTCGGCGCACGCGCTGCGCAGCACCTGCTCGTGCCGCTCGGACCCGACCTGGTTGAGGATCACGCCGCCGAGGCGCACGGTCGGGTCGTAGCCGCGGAACCCGTGCAGCAGGGCGGCGAGGCTGCGGGACTGGCCGCGCGCGTCGACCACGAACAGCACGGGGGCGGCCAGCAGCTTCGCGACGTGCGCGGTCGACCCGACGCCCTCGGTGTCGATCCGCCCGTCGAACAGGCCCATCACGCCCTCGACGACGGCGATGTCGGTGCCGCGCGAGCCGTGCACGAACAGCGACGCGACCTTCTGCTCCCCCACCATCACCGGGTCGAGGTTGCGGCCGGGCAGTCCCGTGGCGATGCCGTGGTAGCCGGGGTCGATGTAGTCCGGGCCGACCTTGAACGGCGCGACCCTGCTGCCGGAGCGGCGCAGGGCGGCCATCAGCCCGGTAGCCACGGTGGTCTTGCCGCTGCCCGACGCGGGCGCCGCGACCACCAGCCGATTCACCACTCGATCCCCTTCTGGCCCTTCTGCCCGTCGTCCATGGGGTGCTTGACCTTGGACATCTCCACCACCAGGTCGGCGGCGTCCAGCAGGGCGGGTGGGGCGTACCTGCCGGTGATCACGACGTGCTGGTGGCCCGGCCGGTCCTTCAGCACGGACACCACCTCGTCGACGTCCACCCAGCCCCAGTGCATCGGGTAGGTGAACTCATCCAGAACGTACAGGCCGTGAACGCCGTCGGCGATCCGCCGGGAGATCTCCCGCCAGCCCTCCAGCGCCGCGGTGGCGTGGTCCTGCTCCGTTCCCTGCTTGCGGGTCCAGGACCAGCCCTCGCCCATCTTGTGCCACTCGACCGGCCCGCCCGCGCCGGTCTCGTCGTGCACGCGGCCGAGCGCCTTGAACGCCTCCTCCTCGCCGACCTTCCACTTCGCCGACTTCACGAACTGGAACACGCCGATCGACCAGCCCTGGTTCCAGCCGCGCAGAGCGAGCCCGAACGCCGAGGTCGACTTCCCCTTCATCTCGCCGGT
>Ga0247771_1000080_pt1 | contig 40258 bp, 40 predicted proteins | sample UWRJL197509C6_FD_179948 | JGI IMG/M metagenome (GOLD analysis project Ga0247771, IMG submission 179948) | Plant litter microbial communities from Arlington Agricultural Research Station in Wisconsin, United States - UWRJ-L197-509C-6 | ecosystem: Environmental > Terrestrial > Plant litter >... | reverse complement strand
TGGCCGACCCCGGCAACGTGCACATCTACTACAGCACCACGGCGGCGAAAAACCTGCGGTCGGGTATCGAGCAGGGAATCTACGGGCAGCCCGAGGACCTCGCCGGCGTCGGCGACAAGGCGTGGGTGTTCAGCGGATCGACCCTGCAATTGATCGCGATCAAGGGCAACGCGGTCGCGAACATCCAGGTCCGCTATTTCCCGGATCAGAACGAGGCCACGCGGGTGGCCACGGCGGTGGCGAAGAAGGCACTCGGGGTGTGACACCGGCCGGCCGCAACGCCGCGGCCGGCCAGCGGCAAGGCTCAACCGGTGTAGCAGGGCGAAGATGGCGCATCGACACGCCGCGGGGTTCACCGCGGGTGAGGTTCGCGCGCTGGCGCGCGCCTTGGGGGTCGATCGCGTGCACGGAACCCGTCCAGCGTGCTTCCGCAAAGCGGCTGAGGTTGAGGGCTGTTTGCGAGAACGGACGGGTGAGGTTCAAACGCCGACATCTCGCCTCGACCTCCGTGGATGGCGCGGCATGGGCCACAACGGCAGCCACATCCTCTTCGTGCGCTACCTCAACCAGGGACACCCACTCGACGACCACCCGCATCTGTCGCCACAACGAGCCACCAGCCTGCTGCTGATCCGACCGGAGAACCTCACCGAACGGCGACGGGAACGACTCGAAGGCCTGACTGCGGCCTGCCAAGATGGCAGCGCTGACAAGCGTTGCGCGTTCTTTCGCGGCCCTGCGCACTCCCGACGAAGAGAACTCCGCTGCCCGGATCACCTGCGGCATCATCGGTTCCACGGGCACCGACATGACCGTCGTACCCAACCCCTGGTCATCTCGCCTCCTGGGCGGGGGTCTGCCCCGGCAGCAATCGCTCCGCCAACCGCGAGCTGTTCTCGGCCACCAACCACAGCGTTCCTCCCTACCTGCGGGCTGGCTCGGGATCGCCGCTGGCATCATCGCCCAAACCCGCAACCGCCCCAGCTACGTGAAGAGCTACCAGGGCCCAACTTTGGAACAGTCCCCTCAACCGAGGTAGTGATCCAGTAGCCAGGTGACGGTCGCGCAGGTCGCGCCGGTCAGCACACCGCGGATGGTTGCTGCCAGCAGGTGGAGGCGTTCGCGGCGGGTCAGGGTGTGTTTGTGGGGCATTGTCGGGCTCCTTTCGGTCCGGTTCGAGGGTGCTCGGGGTTCGGGGCGCGGTTCCGGGTTGCGACGAGTGGGCGACTTCGGGGCGTGCGGCAGCAGGTCAGGAGCGGGCGGCGGGATGATGGTCGCGATGAGTGGCGACGGGATGGGGTCGGTGCGGCGGCCTCGGGTGATCGAGCGGCCGGTGATGCCCGCGGGGCCGCTGGCTGACCTGAAGGCGCTCGTCTACGAGCTGTACCTGGCGGCCGGAGCACCCACTCTCGACGACATCGCCTGCTGGATCGCCGCAGACGACCGGCTGGCCGGTGCTCCGGAACGTGACACGGTCCGCCGGATCATCAAGGACACCTCGCTTCCGCCGTCGCAGGCTGACGTGGTGGCCGTTGTCGCCGTGCTGGCCCGTGCCGCGCGCTGGGACCCGGACGACGCGGCTGTGCGGGCCCGTGACCTGTGGGTTGCCGCGCGGATGACCGTTCCGGTCGGCACCCCGCTCGACGAGGTGCTCGACCCGTTCGCTCTGGAGGTGCACCGGCCGATCACCCACGGCCACGGCCTCCCGCTCTACGTCCGGCGTGAGCACGATGACCGGCTGGCCGATGTGGTCACGCGGGCGCTGGCGGGCCGGAGCGGGATCGCTGTGTTGGTCGCCGGCTCGTCCACCGGCAAGACCCGTGCCTGCTGGGAGGCGCTCGCACCGCTGCGTGCTGCCGGTGGGTGGCGCCTGTGGCATCCGCTCGACCCGACGCGTGCCGGGGCGGCGCTCGCGGGGCTCGACCGGGTGGGGCCTCGGACCGTGGTGTGGATGAACGAGGCTCAGGACTACCTCGGCGGTGACGGTGAGCCCGTGGCCGCCCGGCTGCGGACGTTGCTCGCCGACCGGTCGCGAGCTCCGGTCCTGGTGCTGGGCACCCTGTGGCCGGAGCACCACGCGACCTTGACCCAGAAGCCCGGCACGCAGGTTCGGCAGGTTCTGGACGGCACCGTGATCACCGTGCCGAACGCGTTCACCGGTGCGGCGCTGCACCAGGCCGCGGTGCATCTGGCGTGGGCGGTCGAGAAGGCCGACGCCGGGCAGGTCACCCAGTACCTGGCCGGTGGCCCTGAGTTGATCACTCGTTACGAGACAGCGCCGCCCGCCGCGAAAGCGCTCATGACAGCGGCGATGGACGCCCTCCGCATGGGTCACGGCCCCGCTCTGCCCCTGCCGCTGCTCACCCGTGCGGCACCCGCCTACCTGACCGACGCCCAGTGGGACCAGCTGGAGGAGAACTGGCTCGCCGACGCCTTGGTCTACACGACCCGTCCGTGCAAGGGCGCCCGCGGTCCCCTCACCCGCAACCGCCCCACCCGGTCACGCGCCGAGGACGAGCAGACCTACCGGCTGGCCGATTACCTGGACCAGTACGGTCGTGCCCACCGTGTCACCCAGATCCCGCCTCCGGGCTTCTGGGCCGCCGCGGGCTACACCGGCACCGGTGACATGGCCACGCTCGCGCAAGCAGCCCAGGACCGGGGTTTGTACCGGGACGCCGCCCAGCTCCACAAGGACGCGACGGTCCGGAATGCCCGGCGGAGCGCTCGTGACCTGGTCGACCTCATGACAACCGTGAGTCCGGGCGACCCGCGCCCGGCACGGTGGGCCGTCGAGCACGTCGCGATCGACAATCCGCGGGCGGTCGAATTCCTACTGGAGCACTTGAACAGCATTGGAGCCACCGAGCTCGTCGCCGCCCTGACCGCACGCAACCCCGCCGCGCACACGCCGATGGACGACGTCGGGGCCATCGCACTCCTGTTGCTCGCTCTCGACAAGGCCGAGGCCGCCGACCAGGTCGCCACCCTGCTGGCACGTGATGTCGCGGCACACGTCGTCCTGGACGAGCAGGAGAACGTCGACTACCTGCTGCAGGTACTGCACCGGATCGGTGCCACAGAGCAGGTGACCGCCTTCGCGCGACGCGCGGCCGCCGCCGTCGCCATCGACAGCCCGTTCGCCGTGGGCTGGCTGCTGTACGAAATGTTGAGCGCCGGCGTGACCGACCAGGTCGCCGCGCTGCTTGCCCGAAATCCCGCGACGCACATGTCTCTGGACAACCCGGAGGCGGTCGGGTGGCTGCTGAGCTGGTTCCGTCTCGCGAAGTCGCACGAACAGATTGCGGTGCTGCTCGCTCGTGACCCGGTCGCCCGCGTGCAACTCGACAACAGTGAACACGTCGAATACCTCGCGAAACATCTCTTGTCCGTGGCAGCGACCGAGCAACTCGCGAAACTGGTCGAACGCGCGACGGAGTACGTCGATGCCGAGGACCCCGGAAAACTGGTGGTGGCGCTGCACATGGCCGGTGCGGCCGAGCAGGTCGCGGTGGTTGCCGCGCGAGCGGTGGAAACCGTGGCCTTGGCCGATGCGGCCGCGGTCGCGAGGCTGCTGCGCCAGTTGCGGACAGCAGACGCGACGAGCCAGATCGACACACTGCTCACCCGTGACCCCGCCCTGCACACTGATGCCGACCACCCTTATTGGATGGCGGAGTTGCTGTCCGAACTGAGGGACGTCGGTGCTGCCGAACAGGTGGCGCGTCTGGCGCGACGTGCAGCCAACAACGCGACGGTCGATGAGCCCGAGGGTGTCGGACGCCTGCTTCGCGAGCTGGCTGCCGTGGCGCCGGAGAGAGTCGGCGACCTCTTGGCGCGGAACCTGGGCGAGCACGCTGCCCTCGACATGTCGTTCGGCGTCGGCTTTCTCCTGAAGGAACTGCATAAGGCAGGTGCCACGAAGCAATTCACCGTGTTGCTCGAACGCGCTGTCGCGCACGCCACACACGTCAACCCCGAAGCTGCAGCAGACCTGGTGGGCTGGCTTGCCGATTTGGGCATCACCGATCATGTTGCGACACTGCAGGAACACCTGCCCGCCCTGGGCAGGTTCACCATGTTCATCGCCTTCGAGAACAACAGAGCCACTTTCCGCTACGGCCGAGAAGCGGATGGAACGCCCTCGCCGCCCTGGACCTGGGACGACCTGAACTGACACCGGCGCCCGCTGGCACACCTCCTACTCGGTCAACATATGACAACTCTGCACCATTGTTCGTTAACGCACGGCGGTCATGGGGAGAATCGCGTTGTACCCGTTCCCATTCCTCTGGCACTCCCGCCCGAGGCCCGGCCCGTTGATCTCCCAGGGCGAAGACGCTCTGGTCGCACGTAGTTCCTTTCTTACTACGCGAGCACCCAAGGGTTCGAACGCTCGCTCCGCGGCAGAAGAGGACGTTTGCTCCAGAGCTTGCTGAAATCATCGGAACGAACCGTGCGTCAACCACGGCGGGCGTCGTTGAAACGGCACAGGGTCCAGCGAGGCGGCGGCCAACCGGTGGGGTCGCCATCGGTGACCCACTCGGTGACGGAAGGCGGCGCAACCTCCACGTCGAATGCCCGGTAGAGCGGTTGCGCGGCCAATGCGTGGAACGAGCTCTCCACCGTCTCGGAGTGGCTGACCAGCACCACAGTGCCGCCGTGGTGCTGGTGCGCGAGGTCCACGATGGCTCGACTGGTGCGCAGGACCAGCTCAGCCCAGCTCTCGTCGCCCTCCTCGAACGGCCGGAACACACCCCCGTGCGGACCGGGCACGGGTGGGGTCGCCCGCTTCCCCCGACAGGCGACCCCACCCGTGTCGGCAATCGTGTCAACCAACCACGAGGACACCCCATGAACCACGACGCACTCCACGATCCGCCCCGCTCGCACCACAGGGCAGCGTGATGGCACTTCGCGAATTCCGGTGGCTGCCCCACGACGGCGGACGGCACGCGATACCGGCGAGCCTGGTGGTCGGCGATGTGGCCAAGACCCTGTGCGGGCGCGAGCTGGCCGTCCCGCACGACCCGCCGTCGAAAACCCAGTGGTGCTGGCCCACCTGCCTGGCCTGCGACGCGTCGTGGCGGGAACGGGAAGGCATCCTCCTGTTCCCCCGCCTGGCCACAAGCCACCGCGTTGTCGCGAAACGGCGATGAGCGGGACGGACGACGCGCTGGTGTTCCGCGCCGTGCGCGAGAAGGTGCTCGACCAGTTCACCGACCTGGTCGACATCGCGCTCAACGGCGACCGCGACACCGCCGCCGAGATCGCCCGCAAGCACCTTCCCCGACTGCTCGCCGGACTGCGCGCCTTGCTGGCCGACCACGTGCCCGACGCCGACGGGCACTGCGTCGCCTGCGCTTCCCGGCGACGGCGCGGACCTCGGCTGTGCCGCAAGTTCACCGAGTTCCAACTGGCGATCGTCACCTACGACGAACGGCCGCTTCGCCCCGCCAGACATCGTCGGTGGAGTAGGCGAAGTTTCCGACTTCCACTCTCCGGAAGTCCACGGTGGATAACGCCGGACCCGGACCCGACTACCGAAGGTTGACCTGGTGATACCCGACGACGTGAACCCCCGTCGCGCCACCCTCCACATGCGTGAGATCGGTCAGGAGATCCGACTCGCCCGACAACGTTCGAACATCAAGGCGACGCGGGCCTGTGAGGAGTTCGGATGGTCGGCGTCCAAGCTGAGCAAGATCGAGAAGGGCTTCCGAGGCCCGAGCAGTTGGGACGTGGCGCGGCTCCTGGGCCTGTGCGGCGTGGGGCGCGGGACCGAGGACACGCTGCGCGTTCTGGTCGAGGACGGCGAGACGAAACCGCCTCCTCCACGGGGTGCACCTTGAGTTCCACAGGCTGCCGTCGGTCGTCTACACCGAGATCGACTGCTTGACCGTGGTCTACGACGACGTCGACCTGGTGATCCGATGGCGCACCAAGGAAAGCAGGCTCGACGAAGTGGCGCTCACCGCGTCGGAGTCGCTTGATCTCCTGCTGTACTGGATCGACCATCACGGCCACCTGTCCACGTCAGTCCTGAGCGGCGGACCGCGGTGGGACTTCTGCGGGCTCGCCGCGTTCTTCCCACGGGGCCATTCCCAGCGGACGGTGGACCGCTCGACCTCGTGCGCGCAGCGGTGCGGATCCAGGGCCTTGTCGGAAATGTGGGAGACCTGTTCCGCACGATCGAGTGGCGGTGGTTTGAGCCCGGTCCACCAGGGCATCCAGGACGACCGACTATCCACGGGAGACAGACGTGAGCCTCAACGACGACGACATCACCAGCACCGGTGGACCCGAGGGACCGGCGGACGGCGGCGCCGACGCGGTGCCGAACGAGCACGACGGCGGCGCTGACGGTGGCGCGGACCCGAACGAGCACGGTTTGGCGGACGGTGGGGCCGAAGCGGTGCCCAACGAGCACGACGGCGGCGCTGACGGCGGTGCGGGCAGCGGGCGTTGATGCCCTCCTCGCCCTCCGAGCGCGGCGCCCGCGGGTCTTCGGACCGGCGGGCGCTGCGCCGCTGCGTGGGAATCGACCCGGACCGCTTCGCGGCCGAGCACTGGGGTCGGGTCCCGCTCTTCACGTCCGCCGCCGATCTGCCCAGAGCGTTCGACGACCTGCTGGACTTGGACCAGGTGGACGAGTTGCTGTCGCGGCGAGGGCTGCGGACGCCGTTCCTGCGCGTCGCTCGTGACGGCGTGGTGCTCGGGTCGGCGCAGTTCACCCGTGGCGGCGGTGTCGGCGCGGAGATCGGTGACCAGGTCGCCGACGACCGGGTGGCGGCGCTGTTCGCCGAGGGCAGCACGCTCGTGCTCCAAGGCCTGCACCGGCTGTGGCCGCCGCTGATCGACCTCGCGGGCGACCTGAGCACCGACCTCGGCCACCCCGTGCAGGTCAACGCCTACATCACACCGCCGCAGTCCCAAGGCTTCTCCGCGCACTACGACGTGCACGACGTGTTCGTGCTCCAGGTGGCCGGGCACAAGCGGTGGCGCGTCCACGAGCCCGTGCACCCCGACCCGCTGCGCGACCAGCCGTGGGCCGACCACGCGGACGCCGTCGCCGAGCAGGCCGCGCGGGAACCGCTCATCGACCGCGTACTCGCACCGGGCGAAGCCCTCTACCTGCCGCGCGGCTATCTGCACTCGGCCGTGGCGCAGGGGGAGATCAGCGCGCACCTCACCGTCGGTGTGCACGTCGTGACCCGGCACGCGCTCGTCGAGGCGCTGCTCGGGCTCGCCGGGCGGGACGCAGGCCTGCGCACGTCGTTGCCGCTGGGCATCGACCTGGCCGACCCGGAGCAGCTCGCGCCGCACGTGGCGGATGTGGTCAAGCTGCTGGGCGCGATGCTGGACGACGCCGATCCCGTCGACGTGGCCGAACGGGTGCGCCGTCACCTGTGGTCGGGTGCCCGACCACGGCCGTTGGCGCCGCTCGCCCAGGCCACCGCGGCCCGTGGCGCGGATGAGGGCACCGCTGTCCGGTGGCGGCCGGGGTTGCGCTTCCGCCTGCACGTCGAGGGTGAGCGGGTGGTGCTCGACCTGCCGCACGACCGCCTCACCCTGCCCGCGTCCACCTCCGCGGCGCTCGACCGGCTGGCTGTCGGGGACGTCGTCGTCCTCGGCGAGCTGCCGGGTCTGCCGGTCGACGACCAGCGGGTGCTCGTGAGACGACTGCTCAAGGACGGGATCGTCGTCCCCGCGTGAGCGGCAGGCCCATGTCCGTGCCGATGGGGTGGGGAAACCCTTTCACCATCGCCGGGTGCCCGAGCAGGAACGCGTGCACGACCACTGGCTCAGGCCCGCTGAAAGCCGGCGAGGGGACACACGACCCGTGGAGCGGCCGGAGGATCTCGGCGGCTGAGCGTTCACCTCCCAAAGCAGACCCGTTGGGGAGGATTCGCGCCGCGATCGCTGGGTAGCCGTCCACTATGGTCAGCATCGGGTACTTCCTGTCGAGCGAGGAGTTCGGGCCGCGTGAGCTGGTCCGCCAGGCGAAGTGGGCGGAGGAGGCCGGGTTCGAGCGGTTGTGGATCTCCGACCACTTCCACCCGTGGAACGGTGAGCAGGGGCAGAGTTCGTTCGTGTGGTCGGTGATCGGCGCGTTGTCGGAGGTGACGCGGTTGCCGATCACGACGGCCGTGACCTGTCCGACCGTGCGGATCCACCCCGCGATCATCGCCCAGGCCGCGGCGACCGCGGCGGTCCAGTGCGAGGGCCGGTTCACCCTCGGCGTCGGGTCCGGGGAGGCGCTCAACGAGCACATCTTCGGTGACGCGTGGCCGCCCGCCCCGGTGCGGCTGGAGATGCTGGAGGAGGCCGTCGAGGTCATCCGGGCACTGCACACCGGTGACGAGGTCGACCACCACGGCAAGCACTACACCGTGGAGAACGCGCGGATCTACACGCTGCCGGAGCGGCCGGTGCCGATCTACGTCTCGGCCTTCGGGCCGAAGGCGGTGGAGGTGGCCGCTCGGATCGGTGACGGGCTGTGCAGCACCAAACCCGACGGCGACCTGATCGCGCAGTACCGCGAATCCGGGGGCAAGGGGCCCGCCCAGGGGGCGTTCAAGGTCTGCCACGCCGCGACCGAGGCGCAGGGCGTCGAGACGGCGTTGCGGGTGTGGCCGAACGAGCACCTGCCCGGTGAACTCGCCCAGGTGCTGCCGACGCCACGGCACTTCGAGCAGGCGTCGAGCCTGGTCACGGAGCAGATGGTGGCCGAGGCCCTGCCGACCGGGCCGGATCCGAAGCGCTACCTCGAGACGTTCCGCGAGTACGTGGACGCGGGCTACGACGAGGTGTACGTGCAGCAGATCGGCCCTGATCAGGAGGCGTTCTTCGAGTTCTGGCAGCGGGACGTCGCCCCGCACCTGCGCTGATGTTCGACGGCTTCGAGTCAAGGCTGGTCGAGGTGGGCGAGGCCTCCATCTTCACCCGGTTCGGGGGAGAGGGACCGCCGGTGCTGCTGGTCCACGGCCATCCGCGCACGTCCGCCACCTGGCACCGCGTCGCCCCGCTCCTGGTCGAGCGGGGCTTCACGGTCGTGTGCCCCGACCTGCGCGGCTACGGCCGTTCTCGCGGACCGGCACCCACCGCGGACCACACGGCCCACTGCAAGCGGGCGGTCGCCGGTGACCTGGTGGCGGTGATGCGGTCGTTGGGCCACGACCGGTTCCTGCTCGCCGGGCACGATCGCGGGGGAGCGGTGGCGTTGCGGCTGGTGCTCGACCACCCGGAGACGGTCGAGCGGGTCGCGTTCCTGGACTGCCTGCCGATCAGCGAACACCTGTCCCGCATCACCGCGAAGTTCGCCACGCAGTGGTGGCACTGGTTCTTCTTCGCCCAACCAGACACGCCCGAACGGGTCATCACCGCCGACCCGGACAGCTGGTACCGCGGCGACCCGGACGTCATGGGCCAGGAGAACCACGACGAGTGGCGCGCGGCGACGCGGAACCCCGACGTGGTGCGGGCGATGCTGGAGGACTACCGAGCGGGCCTGACCGTCGACCGGGCGCACGAGGAAGCCGACAAGGCCGCGGGCGTGCGGATCGAGGGCCCGACGCTGGCCCTGTGGTCACTGCGGGACGACCTGGAAGACCTCTACGGCGACCCGCTGGCCATCTGGCGGGACTGGGCGCCGGGCGTGCGTGGCCACGGCATCGACTCGGGCCACCACATGGCCGAGGAAGCACCCGACGACCTGGCCACCGCGCTCACCGAGTTCTTCCGCCCCTGATCATTCCCAGCGGACCGTCGACCACCCGACCTCACGCGGTGCAGCAGCCACGGGAGCCGCTCGGGTCGTCGACGGTGAGGGATGGTGTGTCGTCGCGCTAGTCGGACACCGGGGTGAGGAGTTCGGGTCCGTTGTTGCGGGGGCTGTTGACCGCGGTGGAGACCTCGTAGGGCTCCAGCGGCGGCTGCGGCATGCTGTTGATCAGCGCTTGGACGTCGTCGGGCTCGGTCAGGGTCGGGTCGAGCCACGCGTCGCGCAGGTCGCCGGGCGGGACGAGCAACGGGCTCCGCTCGTGGATGTGGCCCAGCGTGTCCGGTGCCGAGGTGGTGATGATCGTGCACGTCCACAGCCACCGGGCCGGGTCGTCCTCGGGCAGGTCCGGGTCCGGCCACAACTCGTAGAGCCCCGCGAACGCCAGCACCTCGCCACCCAGGTGCAGGTAGTACGGGACCTTGGCCTTCGCGTCGGTCTTCTGCCACTCGAAGTAGCCGTCGGCGGGCAGCAGGCACCTCCTGCGCCGCGCGGCGGCCTTGAACGCGGGTTTCGAGACCAGGGTCTCGACCCGCGCGTTGATCATCTTCGAGCCGATCTTCCGATCCTTCGCCCAGGACGGCACCAGCCCCCAGCCGACCGAGCGGAGCAGCCGTGACGCGGCCGCGTCCGGGTCGTCGTGCGGGGCCCGTTCCAGGACCGCCCGCACCTGCTGGGTGGGCGCGACGTTCCAGTTCGGCTCGAGGGCTTCGTCGACCACGTCGTCCACCCCGAACTCCGCCGCGAGCGCGGCGTCGTTGCGGGTACTGGCATAGCGTCCGCACATGTCCCCAAGTTTCGTCGCCTTCGCCCGGTCTCGCAGTTCGCCATCGCCTGACCGGGTCGTTCTGGTGTGGGTGAGGACGGACGCGGGTAGCCCCGTGCATGACCACATCGACACCACCGCTGCGCGCACTCGCGCTCGTGTGCACCCTGAACCCCTCACCCGCGGAGTCCAGCAGCCAGCTCATCGCCGATCAGGTGCTCGGCGCGCTCGCCGAGCACGGGGTGACGGGGGAGAGCGTCCGGCTGGTGGACCACGACGTGAAGCCGGGTGTGCAGAAGGACATGGGAGCCGGGGACGCGTGGCCGTCCATCCGGGAGCGGATGCTCGCCGCCGACGTGCTGCTGATCGCCACGCCGACGTGGATGGGGCAGGCCAGCAGCGTGGCGCAGCGGGCGATGGAGCGGTTGGACGCGGAGTTGTCCGAAAAGGACGACGAGGGGCGTCTGCTGACCTACGGCAAGGTCGGGGTGGTCGCGGTGGTGGGCAACGAGGACGGCGCCCACAAGATCAGCGCGGACCTGTACCAGTGCTTGAACGACGTCGGCTTCACGATCCCGGCCGGTGGCGTGACGTACTGGAACGGCGAGGCGATGCAGGGCACGGACTACAAGGACCTGGACGAGACGCCGAAGACGACCGCCGGGACGACGAAAACCCTGGCCGCCAACGCCGCCCACCTCGCGCGGCTGCTCAAGGCCAAGCAGTACCCCGCCACCTGAGCAGACCGTTGCCCGGTCTGAGTACCGCGAGGCCGAGTTCACCGATGACCGTTCGGTCAGTCGGCCAGCGTGGCCAACGCCATCCGGGCGGGCAGCAGCATGGTGCTCAGACCGCGTGACTCGCTGGGGTTCTCGTGCGACTCCGAGGTCAACCGGTCGTCGAGCTGCTCGATCCGGCCGTAGGTGCGGCCGACGACCTCCTCGAACGGTTCCCCGCCCTCGCTCGCCAAGTCGACGGCGTCGGCCAAGTCGTCCAGCAGTGCGGCGTAGGCGGTGAGCGAGGTGGCGGAGGGGTAGCGGGTCACGGGGCCCTGGTCGGCGCACGAGCGCACGGCTTCGGCGATCTGCACCAGCCTCGGCCACATCGCGCGCAGGTTCACCGCGGGGTCGTGGTCGCGGAGGTGGTGGCGGCGGAGGCTGAGGCGGTCGGCCTCGTTGCTCCACTCGACGGCCTCTCTGGCGTGCTGGACGAGTTCCTCGGATTTCCTGGACCGTCGAACCCAGGCGTGCGGTCCCTCGGGTTCGCCGGGGGACCGCAGGACGTTCGCGAGTCCGTTGAGGACGGTGCGGAGTTCGGTCGCGAGGTCCGCCGTGGCGTCCCGTGCCCAGCGGGTGTAGGTGGGTGGGAGGAGCAGCGCGTTGACGGCCGTGCCGATGATCGCGCCGAGCGCGGTCTCCACGAGCCGGTCGACGAGCAGGAACTCTTGCGTCGCACCGCTTATCGTGAGCACGAGCACCGTTGTGACGCCGATCCACTTGCCGCTGTCGCCGAACACCGACCACTTGCCCAGCAGCGCGCCCAGCAGGACGGCGATGCCCAGTGCCGCGGCGGTGTCCGGGACGAGTCGGGAGGCGAGGAACGCCAACAACACCGCCGAGCCCGCCGAGCCGAGTTGCTGAACGGACCCCTTGATCGAGCGGTACACCGTGGACTCGATCATCAGCACCGCGGCGTACGGGGCCAGGAACGGCTGGGGCAGGCCGAGCACCTTCGCGGCGAGGAGCCAGGCCAGGACCGCGGCCAGTGCTCCCTTGCAGGCTTGGACTATCGCTCTTCGGGTCATCGTCGTGCCCGTACCCCCATCGGCACGACCTCAACCACGGGTTCCGCTCTCGCGGTGGTCCTGAGCGGGTTTGTGAGCTCGACATCACCACGATCGGCGACTTGGTCCGCTCCGGCGCCACCGCGGCATCCCTCATCCGGCCGCCGACCCCGGTGACGAGACGTGGTCGGAACTCCTGAACTCGCAGACGACACCGTGCTCGCCCAGGAAGGCCAGCCACCTGGTCGCGGTCTCGTCGTCCTCGGCCGCGCAGTGCAGGCCCGGTGTCGTCGCGCCGGTGAGGACGTCCACGACGCCGCACGCCAGCGTGACGGAGACGGTGCGGGCCATCGCCGTTTCCGTCCGGTCCCCGGTGAGGTCCAGGAGGTATTCGCCCGACCAGCGGGGCCCGTCCTCGCCGCTCACCCGCAGGGCGACGGACAGGATCACCCGGTCGAGGTCCTCCTCGGTCATCGGGTGCGTTCGGGCGAGGTCGGCCGCCACGGCGTCGAGACGGGAGTCGTCGGCCAACACCGGGAAGACGTCCGCCCACGCGTCGAGCCAGCCGTCGAGCCGCACGGTGCCGCGGACGAACGTCTCGAGCGGCCAGCGCATCCGGTAGCGCTCGATGAACGGGACGCTGTCGCGGTTGGGATAGGTCTCGAACTTCTCGCCGCCGATCGAGTGGGCGCGGGTCGCTTCCCACGGGTGGTCGACGGTGACGGTCTGACCGTGGTCGACGTAGCGGGCAGGGGTGCGCAGGGCGGTGAGGACGCTGCGCGGCGCCCAGCTGAAGCGGTAGCGGAACTCGTTGGGCACGGCGGGAAGTCCGCCGCAGTAGGACGTGAAGGCGGCCGTGCCTTCGACGTCACCCGCCTCGGCGACGAGGCGGTGGGCGAGCAGGTGGTCGATGCCGGGGTCCAGGCCCGCCTCGGTGAGGATCACCAGCCCGCGCTCCGCGGCGGCGGGCTCGAGGGCGGCGATGTCGTCGGACAGGTAGCTGCTGCACGCGAAGTGCGCCGACCGGTCGAGGCACAGCCGGATCAGCGCGAGGTGCTCGGTGGCGGGCAGCATCGACACGACCACGTCTCCCGGACGCAGGGCGGCGGACAGCGCGTCGTGGTCGAACGCCCGCGGAGTCGCCGAGGCGGTCGCGCCGACCTTGGCCAGGCAGCGCTCGGCGCGGTCGACGGTACGGGCCCACAGCACGACCTCGTGGAGTTCCGCGAGGAGGCGCAGCCCGCTGCCGGTGGACAGCCCGGCGCCGATCCAGTGGACGCGGCCGGTCGGGGGCACGAGGTCAGTCATCGGTTCGCTCCTCGGTGGTCGTGGTCGTGAACAGGTCCGCGCAGCGCCGCCACGGCGGTGTGGTGTCGGCCAGGCCCTCCAGGTGGGGGACGAGGTCGGCGGAGAACGCGGTGCTGGATTCGCGCGGCACGAGGGACGGCAGGTTGTCGATCGCGATCACGTCCAGCGCGGGTGGGCCGTCGTGCACCCGGCGTGCCGGGTGGTCCCAGTCCGTGGCGTGGTCGTAGACCGGCAGGACGTTGCACGGTGAGCCGATGTCGCAGCTCACGTCGGCGATCGTGGCCAGTCGGCGCGGGCGGTCCAGGTCGGCCTTGGTCAGGAACGGCGGCACGGGCGTGCGCGCGAGCACGGTGTTGACCAGCAGGTCGTGCTCCAGCAACGCCGTCCGGTCGAGGTCGCGGGTCTCGTCGAGATCCCACCGGGTCGGGTCGAGGCCCGCCGTCCGGAGGGCGCGTTCGGCGCCCTGCCCGCAGCGGCCGAGCGCGCCGATGACGATGGCGCGGCACGGATAGCTCCCCGCCAGCAGCGAGTCCACAGTGGACACGGACATCGGCGTCAGCGGTGTGCGCAGCCTGCCCCGGTGGTGCAAGACGGCCAATGCCGCGCCGACGTACCCCGCCCAGTACCCGAACGCCGCGAGCCTGCGGCCCTCGTCGTCGGTCAGGTACTCCAGGTCGAGCAGGGTGCCGCCACCCGCGGTGAACCTGCGCAGCAGCGCGGCGGCGCCCGGCTGGCCCTTGTAGGCGTGGCCGAAGAACACGTGCCGGTGCCGCAGCGCGGCCGGGTGGTCGGGCAGTTCCTTCAGGCCGAGCACGATCTCGTCCTCGGGCGCGTCGATCCAGCCGCCCGGCTCGCCGACAGCACACCCGACCGCGGCGTACTCGGCGAGGGGGAACACCCGGTGGGCCGAGTCCTCCACGGTGACGCGGAACCCGACTGCCACCAGCCGACCCGCGTCACGGGGTGTGAGCGGCGCCCGTCGTTCACCGGGTCGGGTCTCCGCTCGCAGCGTCAGCCCGGTCACGGCGCGCTCCGGTAGCCGTAGGCCCCGAGCACCCGCTGTGCGGCGAGTTCGGCCCTGAGCAGGTGGTCGAAGGTGGCGGTGACGACGGCGGGTCGGGCGCGTCCGCGAGCGGCCGACCGCACGGCGAAGTGCAGCGCCATCGGCAGGTCGGTCCACGCGGACGCCGCCGCGCGGAACAGGTCGGCGTCCGCGGCGCAGGGGCGTTCGACGTGCAGCAGCTGCGCGTAGCGGAAGGTGTGGTGCTGCGAGGCCGCCCACATGTCGTCCAGGAACCGCGCCCGGTCGGGGTGCTCGGCCACCCCGGACCAGAAGTCCCGCAACGCCGTGAGGGACGCCTCGGCCCCGACCCGCCAGCCCTCGGGCAGGCCGGGTCCGGGCAGGCCTTGGACGCCGAGGGACAGCCAGTGGTAGGTCCCCGATGGCGGACGGGGCACGGGAACGCCGAAGACGTGGTCGTCGCGCAGCTCGTGCTCCCGCGGTGGCGTCGGGTTCGGCTCGGTCACGGCGATCAGCGCGTCGTCGTCGATCCACCCCTCGAACGGCTCCTGCCGCCCGTCGGGCAGCTGCGCGGAGAACTCGTCCACGACGTGCCACCGCTCCCCGTCGTTCCCGTCGACGAGCAGCAGGTGAGGGGCGCTCCGCTCGGACGTGGCGATCGACCACGGCAGTGCGGCGCTGGAGGCGAACACCACGACCTGGCCGTGCCGCGCCAGTTCCTCCCGCAGTTCCCGCAGCAGCACCATGGGCGACCGGGTGCAGGCGTGGCGGAGTTCGCCGTCACGAGGCAGCCGGTGCAGCGGTTCGGCGTGGTGGGACACCGCGAGGTCGTCGTCCGGGAGTCCGGTGCGCACGGCGAGGTGCACGGTGCGGGCGATGGTGTCGAGCGCGCCGGGATCGCGGCGTTCCAGGTACGCCGCGAGGTTCGCGGTGTAGCAGCTCAACGCCCGCGGACCGGTCTCCACGCCGGTGGCGGCGGTCATCCGACCTCCTTCAGATAGGTCGGCAGGACGACGTCGACCAGGTCGGCGACGGTGCGGAACGTGCGACCCGCGAACAGGTCGTCGGGCAGCACGACGTCGAGCTCGTCCTCCAGCCTGATCAACATCGACAGGAACCCCACCGACGTCACCCGCAGCACCTGCCCGTTGAGCGGCTCGTCCACGCTCAGCGCTCCGGGATCCAGCGAGATCCTGGACTCCGCGATCACCATCCTCTTCACCGCGTCGACCACGCGGTCCTGGTCACCGGGCATCACCGGTCTCCCTCCCACTCGCCGCCACCGCGCGGAAGCGGACCGCTCCCGCGCCTTGGACCACCCAGCTCCGGCTGAGCAGCGAGCCCAGACCGACCGGGCCGCGCACGTGCAGCCGTCCCGTGCTGATCGCGATCTCGGGGCCCAGACCGAGGCTGGGCCCGTCGTGCAGGCGCAGCGACCCGTTCACCACGACCGCGGCCGAATCGACCCGCGCGCAGAACTCCTCGGACGCGCGCGTCGAGCGCGCGACGATCCCGTCGGTGTGACCGGTCCCGAAGCGGCGCACGTGGTCCACCGCCTCCGCGATCCCCGCCACCACCCGGACGGCGAGCGTCGTGTCGAGGAACTCCCGGCCGTCGTCGTTGCCACCGAGGTCCTGGACCTCCAGCGCGCCCCCGAGCGCCCGCGGCAACCGCGCCCTCGTCTCCCCGGTCACCCGCAGCACGAGCGCGCGGACATCGGGCTCGTCGACGCGGTTCGCGAGGTCTGCGAAGAAGGCGTCGGCCACGGCCTCGTCGAGCAGCAGCATCTCCACCGCCGTGCAGCCCGCTGGATCGGGCAGTTTGCTGTCGAGCGCCAGGTCCACGGCCAGAGCGACATCGGCGGTGGAGTGGACGTACAGGTGGTTCACGCCCGCCCCGCCCGCGATCACCGGCACGCGGGACGCGGTGCGGCAGTAGTCCACCAAGCCCGAGCCACCGCGGGGCACCAGCACGTCGATCGCGTCGTCGCGGCGCAGGAGTTCCCGCAGCCGGGCGCGGTCGACGTCCAGCAGCACCTGCGCCATGCCCTCCGGCAGGTCGGCCTCGCGCAGCGCGTCGGCGATCAGCTCCGCCAGGACCCCGTTGGCGCGCACGCACTCACTGCCCCCGCGCAGGAGGACCGCGTTGCCCGTGCACACGCCCAGCACCGCGCTGTCGAGCGTGACCATCGGTCGCGACTCGTAGACCATCAGCAGGACGCCGAGCGGGCGGGCGACCTGACGCGCCCGGCTGCCGCCGATCCCGGTCGTCTCGGGTCCGGGGGCGGTGACGGCGGGCAGGTCGTCGCGAACCCGGTGGGTCAGGTCGACCAGCGCCTCGCGATGGCGGTCGGTCAGGCGCATGCGTTCGACCACGGCCGGGGTGAGGCCCGCGTTCCGGGCGGCGTCCAGATCGGCGTTGTTGGCGTCGAGCACGTCGTGCCACCGGTGCTCCAGCGACTCCGCCACGACCGCGGCGAAGCGCGGATACCGCGGATCGCCCGACGGCGGTGCGGCGTCGGACGCGGCGCGCGCGATCTCCAGGACTTTTTCGATCATGGTTCCATCCGACCTGTCGGTTTCCGTGATTCGAGACCGGGAAGTGCTCGCCGCGACAGGCGAGAATAAAATGTCGACCGCCATGCAAGCAGATCATCCGGGTATCGACAACTGCTCCGTGGGTTACCTGCAATTCGTCCTCTCGAAAAGTGATCTCCGAACAAGCACTCTCTTGGACCAGTGCGGATTCGATATTCGTGCGGGCGGCTCACAGGCCTGTCCACCGTTGGTCGCCCAGTTGCTCCGACCGGCCCCGTTTACATCGGCGTAACTTGGTTCCGCTGCTGCTCAGCTCGGTTTTGCGACGGCTTCGGTCAGGTTGCGGCCCCGCGCGCCCACCGGTAGCAAGGGTTGAACGCGGCCATGCCGGGGAAATCGGACCGCATGGCTCGCAAGGGTCTTCATCATCTGCTTGGGGGTCTGGGGTTCGTGCGGCAGTGACATCGATGGCGTGAGCGTGTCCGATTTTCCGGATCTCCGCCTGTCGTGATATCGAGGAGCTATTGTGGTCGAAGTTGCTCAATCGCATTCTTTTGCGCCTTGTGCCGCCTACTTACGCAGGGTGGATTCCGCGCAGCTGGACTGCGTGTCCGATGACCTTGCCCTGCTGCTCGCCCAAGCCGGAGTGGCCGACGTGCGGTCGCCCTTCGCCGCGGAGTGGAGCTTCTGCCTGGTCGAGAACGTCGGCGAGCTGCCGCGGTGCGCGCTGCCACCGGACGACCAGTCCGCGCAGCTCGGCAGGCGCACCGGGCTCGCGCCGCTGTGGCGGCCGATCGGCGGCGACGTGGCCGCGGCCGTCGACGGGTGGCGCGAAGCGCTGCGCGGCGGCCGCGCGGTCGTCGTCGTGGGCGACGCCTACCACCTGCCCTGGCTGCCCTACGCGGGCAACGAGCACATGGAGCACGGGTTCGTCGTGGACGGCCTCGACTCCGCCGACGGCATCCGCGAAGCGGTCGTCCACGTGGTCGACCCCTACGACAACGCCACCGCCTACGGCCGGGCCACGCCCATGACCTGCAAGGTCTCGGTGGGCGACCTGGCGACGGCGCTCGTCGCCGGGTCGTGGGCGGCGCTGGTCGCGGTCGGCAGGCCCACACCGGTCGACGTGCGCGCCCAGGTCCTGGCCAACGCCGCCGAGATCGTCGCCGCGGCGGAGGACGGCGCCTTCGCCCGCCTGGTCGACGCGCACCGCCACCTCGACGCGCGTGCCGTGGAACACCTGTCCCTGCAGACGTGGCTGTTGTCGCGCAACCGATCGCTGCACCAGCTGTGGCTCACCGACGTCCGCCCGTCCTTGCGCGACGCGGGCCTGGACGACCTGCCCGCCCGCTTCACCGCGGACGTCGTGACCTCGTGGCGCCGCGCGACCGAGATGGCCTACCTCGCGACCCGCCGCGCGCACGCGGGCCGGGCGGCCCCGCCCTCGGTGCTGACGGCGGTCGAACGGGCGTTGGACCACGAACTCGAGACCGCCCGGAGCATCCTGGACGTGCGGTCATGAACATCCTGTGGGGCGTGTACGACGCCGCGCGGCGCTTCCCCGAGTCCGTCGCGCTGGTGGACGCCGTCGGCGAGCGCACCACGTACGCCGACCTCGTGGTCGCCGTGGAGCAGCTGTCCACGTCGGTGCTGGACCGGGTCGGCCGGAGCGCGCGGGTCGCGGTGCGCAGCGGGAAGGATCCCCGCACCGTCATCGCGATGCTGGCCGTGCTGCGCGCGGGCTGCTCCTACGTGCCCGTCGACGCCTCCGCGCCGCTCGACCGGCAGCGGTTCATCATCGCGGACGCGGGGTGCGCGCTGGTGCTCGACCTCGACGTCGAGCCCGCCGCCGCGAAGGACCCGGTGCCCGACGAGGCCTACGTCCTCTACACCTCCGGGTCGACCGGCGCTCCCAAGGGCGTCGTGATCACCCACGCGAACGCGAGCGCCTTCGTCGACTGGGCTCGCCGGGCGTTCCCGATCGGCGTCGGTGACCAGGTCGCCGTGCACGCGCCGCTGCACTTCGACCTGCCCGTCTACGACGTGTACGTCGGGCTCGCCGCGGGCGCGACCCTGCACCCGATCCCCGAACGCGTCGCCCTGTTCCCCCAGGCGCTGCACCGGTTCCTGCGCGACCGCGCGATCACCCACCTGTACGCCGTGCCGTCCGCGCTCACCGCGCTGCTCACCCGGTCGACGCTGCCGACCGAGGGGCTGCCCGCGCTCAAGCGGCTCCTGTACGCGGGCGAGGAGTTCCGCGCCGCGGCCTTGGCCGACCTGATGGCCGCGGTGCCCGCCGCCGAGGTGGCCAACCTCTACGGCCCGATCGAGACCAACGTGATCACCAGCCACGTCGTGGCCCACCCGCCGCGCCCCGACGAGCGGGTGCCGGTCGGACTTCCCGTGGACGTCGCGCTGATCGCCCTGCTCGGAGCCGACGGCACCGCCTCGTTCGACGGTCCGGCCGAGGGCGAACTCGTGGTGGCGGGCCCGTCGGTGACACCCGGTTACCTCGACAGGCCGGAGCTGACCGCGGCCGCGACGGTCGTGCTGTCCACTCCGGACGGTCCCGAAGCCTTCTACCGCACGGGCGACATCGCCCGCCGCGACCCCGACGGCCTGCTGCACCTGCTCGGTCGCCGCGACGGACTGGTGAAGACCCGCGGCTACCGCGTGGAGATCGGCGAGGTGGAGACCGCGCTCGGCACCCATCCCGACCTGGCCGAGGTCGTCGTCGTACCGGTGCCCGACCCCGAGCTGACCACCCGCCTGCACGCGCTGGTCGTGCCGCGCCCCGACCGCGCCGCGCCGAGCGCCGCCGAGGTGGTCGCGCACTGCCGCGCCCACCTGCCCGGCTACATGGTCCCCGGCGCCGTGCACGTCGTCGCCGACCTGCCCCGCACCAGCACCGGCAAGGTCGCCCGCGCCGCCCTGCCCGCGCTCGTCACCGGTGAGGAGTCGTGATGCCACAACGGGAAGACCTGACCGACCGCGTCGCCGCGGCCGTCGGCGCGGTGCTCGGCGTGCCCGAGTCCGCGCCCCGCACCACGGCGACCTTGTTCGACCTGCCCGGCTTCGACTCCCTGGCCGTGGTGGCCGTGCTCGACCGCCTGGAGGCCGAACTCGGCGTCGAGGTGCCCGCCGACCTCATCGTGCCCGAGGCGTTCGAGTCCCTGGAGTCCCTGACCGACCTGCTGGCGGCCGCCACGGCCACCCCGACGACGGAGGCGATCCCGTGACCGGCCTGCTGCACGACCTGCTCGACGAGCGCGCCGCGCTCACCCCGGACGCCCCTGCCCTGCGCCGCGGAGACCGCGTCTGGACCTACCGCGAGCTGCTGCTCAAGTCGCTCGCGTGCGCGGAGTGGTTGCGCGCCAGGGGAGTGCGCCGCGGGGACCGGGTGCTGGTGCTCGCCCCGCACGCGCCGGAGACCGCCGCGCTCGTGCACGCGTGCTCCCGGATCGGCGCGCTGCACGTCGTGCTCAGCGACCGCGTCCGGCCCTACCACCTCGACCACATCCTGGCCGACAGCGAACCCGCCGTCGTGATCACCGGCGACGACCTGCCCGGCCTGCCCGACGAGCCGGAGGACTCCCTCCAGACGGGGGATCCGTGCCTGCCGATCGACCCCGTCGCGCTGATCTACACCTCCGGCAGCACGGCCATGCCCAAGGCGGTCGTCTCCACCCACGCCCAGGTGCGGTTCGCCGTCGCCGCGATCCAGGACCGGCTCGACTACCGCGCCGACGACGTCGTCTTCTGCTGCCTGCCCCTGTCGTTCGACTACGGCCAGTACCAGCTGTACCTGTCCTGCCTCGCCGGAGCGTGCCTGGTGCTCGCCGACGAGACCGACGCCGGACCCGCGCTGCTCACCCGGCTGGTCGAGCACGGGGTGTCGGTGTTCCCGCTGGTCCCCAGCCTCGCCGCCACGCTCGGCAGGCTCGTGCACCGCGCGGGCCGTCCGCCCGAGAGGCTGCGGCTGGTCACCAACACCGGCGCGGCGCTGCCAGCCACCGCCTCCGCCCGGCTGCGCGACGCGGTGCCCGGCCTGGACGTGGTGCCGATGTTCGGGCTCACCGAGTGCAAGCGCGTCACGATCGCCGACCCGAACTCCGACCTGACACGACCGGGCTCGGCCGGGATCCCGCTGCCGGGCACCGAGGCCTACGCCGTCGACGACGACGGCAACCGGCTGCCCGCCGGGGAGATCGGCGAACTGGTCGTGCGCGGCCAACACGTGATGGCCGGGTACTGGCGGGCCCCGGAGCTGACGGCGAAGCGGTTCCGGCGCGACGAGTTCGGCCAGCCGGTGCTGTTCACCGGCGACCGCTGCCGCTTCGACGCCGACGGCCACCTCTACTTCATCGGCCGCACCGACGACATCTACAAGCAGCGCGGGTTCCGGGTCAGCTCGCTGGAGGTCGAGGCCGCCGCGCTGGACGTGCCCGGTGTGGAACTGGCCGCGCTGCTGCCGCCGGGGGAGGAGTGCCAGGTCGCGCGCCTGGCCGTCACCGGAGACGTCCCCGAACGGGACCTGGCCGACGAACTCGGCGCCCGGTTGGAGGAGCACAAGCTGCCCGGCCGGTACCACGTGCTCGACGACCTGCCGCTCAGCGTCAACGGCAAGATCGACAAGAAGGCGCTCGTCGAACGGCTGGCCCTCCGATGACCCCCGCCGAGATCGCCGAGCGGTTCGGCACCCCCGCCTACGTCTACGACCTCAACGCCGTCACGACCGCGCACGCCGACCTGCGGGCCGCGCTGCCCGACCCGTCCGTCCTCTACTACTCGCTCAAGGCCAACCCCCACCCCGCCGTCGTGGGCGAGCTGGCCCGCCTGGGCTGCCGGGCCGAGGTCAGCTCCGACGGCGAGGTGGACACCGCGCTCGCCGCCGGCGTGCACCCCGACGCGGTCCTGCTGACCGGCCCCGGCAAGTCCGACCACGTGGTCGACCACGCGCTCCGCCACGGCGTGACCCGGTTCTCCGTCGACTCGCCCACGGACCTGCGGCGCGTCGGCGAGCACGCCGAACGCCACGGCGTGTCGGCGAAGTGCCTGCTGCGGGTGAACGCCGACGAGGCGGCCGCCGGGTCGGGGCTCACGATGACCGGCACCGCGTCCCAGTTCGGCGCGGACGCGAGCTGGGTCGCCGCCCGGCCGGAGGAGTTCCGCGGCCACGGGGCCGCCACCGTCACGGGCCTGCACCTGTACATGGGCAGCAACCTCGTGGACGAGGACGCGCTGGCCACCCAGTTGGAGATGGCGGCCGACCTCGCCGCGCGGATGACCGAGCACCTCGGCGACCTGGAAGAGGTCGACCTCGGCGGCGGGTTCGGCGCCCCCTACGCCCACCGCGGCGACCGGCCGCGGTTCCCCGGCCTGGCCGACCGGCTGGGCCGGGCGCTGGACGACCGGTTGCCGGGGTGGCGCGGCGGGGCCCCGCTGATCGCGTTCGAATCCGGCCGCCACCTCGTCGCCGACTCCGGGCGGTTGCTCGCCGGGGTCGTGGACGTCAAGCGCTCCAAGGGCGAGACGTTCGTGGTGCTGGACTGCGGCGTCAACCACCTCGGCGGGATGTCCGGGCTGCGCCGCCTGCCCCGCGTCGCACCCGACGTGGTGGGCGGCGACGCGGCCGACGCGATGACCGCGACCCTCGTCGGCCCGCTGTGCACACCGCTGGACACCCTCGGCCGGGACGTCCGCCTCCCGCGCGTGCGCCCCGGCGACCTGCTCGTCGTGCCGAACGTCGGCGCGTACGGCCTGACCGCGAGCCTGCTCGCGTTCCTCGGCCACGCCCCACCCGTCGAGGTGGTGGTGCGCGGGGACGAGGTCCTCGACGTCACCCGGCTCACCCTCACCCGCGCCTCCACCTCCGTCCACAGTGGATGAAAGGATCGATTCCCGTGCAAGACAAGGACTTCGACACCGTGCTCCGGCGTCACCTGAGGAACCTGCCCGACGGGCAGGAACTCGCACCCGACGAGCCGCTCAAGAAGCTTGGCCTGGACTCGATGCAGGCCGTCGAGCTGCTGTTCGACCTGGAGGACGAACTCGGCGTCGTCCTGCCCGACGAGATGATGACCGGCGACACCTTCGCCACCCGAGCCACCCTGCACGACGCGGTCAGCACCGCCGTCGACGCGTCCGCGGGCGGCACGTCGTGACCACGACCGCGATCAGCCCGCGCGAGCGCGTCGACGCCGTGCTCCCGGTGCTGCGCGAGCACGCCCGCCGGGTCGACGCCGACGCCGTGTTCCCCGTCGAACCCCTGGAGGCGTTGCGCCGCAGCGGGCTCCTGGGCCTGCTCGTGCCCACCGGCTTCGGCGGGCTCGGCGGCGGGCTGGACGACCTCGTCCGGGTGGCCGCCGACCTGTCCGGCGAGTGCCTGTCCACCGGGATGATCTGGGCGATGCACAGCCAGCAGGTGGCGGCGCTGGCCGGGCACGGCGGCCCCGAGTTGAAGGAGCGGCTGCTGCCGCGGCTGGCCGAGGGCGAGGTGTACGTCGCGTCCGTGACCAGCGAGAAGGTCAAGGGCGGGCACCTGCTCACCGCGAACGCGCCGCTGCGCCGCGGCGACGGGAGGATCCGCGTCGAGCGCGACGCGCCGATCGTCACCGGGGGCACGCACGCCGACGGGTTCCTCATGACCATGCGCGACGAGGAGTCCGCGGACGCGGGAGACGTGTCGCTGGTCTACGCCGACCGCGAGCAGCTGACCGTGACCCCGGCCGACGGCTACTCGTGGGACCCGATGGGCATGCGCGGCACGCACAGCGGGCCGGTGCGCCTGTCCGGCGAGGTGGACGAGACCGCGCTCGTCGGCGGCCGCGGCGGGTTCCGCGCCGTGGCGCTGCGGACGTTCGTGCCGGTGGGCCACATCGCGTGGGCGGCGTGCTGGATCGGCGCCGCGCGGGCGGCGTTGCGCGCGGTGGTCGAACTGGTGCGCAGCCCCGCCGGGCGCAAGCAGTTCGACGTCGACTCCGACCTGCTGCGCTCGCGGTTGGCCAGGGTGCGGCTCGATCTCGACACGATGGCCGCGCTGCTGGCGCAGGTCGTCCGCGACACGGGCCTCGCGCCCGACCCGGAGGCCCCGGACGTGCAACTGCGCCTCAACGGGCTCAAGGTGCACGCCGCCGAACGCTCGTTCGCCGTCGTCGACGCGCTGGTGGAGGTCGTCGGGCTGCGGCACGGCTACCTGCGCGACAGCGCGCTGCCGCTGGAGCGGCTGTTCCGCGACCTGCGCTCGACCTCGCTCAACTACGCCAACGACCGCCTGCTGGCCGCCAACGGCGCGCTGGTGCTGGTCGACCGCTCCGTCGGGCTCGCGCTGTGACCACCGAGATCCTCAGCGTGCCGGTGGCGCCCGGCCGCGCGCCGGTCCACGTGCTGGTGTCCACGGCCGCCGACACGGGAACCGGGCACGCCGACGAGCAGGAGCGGGCCGCCGCGGCGACGATGGGCCCGCACCGCGCGGAGGAGTTCCTGCGCGGCCGATCGCTGCTGCGCAAGCTCGTGCGCGAGGTGCTCGGCTCCGCCGCCGCCACCGCTCCGATGCACACCACCTCGCGCGGCAAACCCTTGCTGGGCCAAGGGTTCGACGTGTCGATCTCGCACACCGACACCCACACCGCCGCGGCCGTGTGGACCGGCGGCGAGATCGGCGTCGACGTCGCCGAGCCACCGCGCCCGCTCAGCTCCCGCCTGGTCCGCCGCTGCTGCGGCGACCACGCCGAGGACGTGCTCGCCCGACCCGACCGGGCCGCGGTGTTCAGCCGGGTCTGGGCCGTGCAGGAGGCCTGCGTGAAGGCCATCGGCATGGGGCTGGCGGCGATCCCGTGGCGCATCCCGGTCCACCCCGACCTGCGCCACGGCGTGTGGCGCCGCGTCCGGTGGTCCCTGCTCGACGTCGACTTCCCGTGCGCGCTCGCCCTCGCGGTCGCGCCCCACCCGCTGGAGGACCGGTGAAAGCGCCCGAGGCCTGGTACAACGTCCTGGCCGATCTCGATCTCGACCTGCCGCCGGACCTGCCACCGCCCGCCTACCGCGACGGCGCCCGCCTCGACCCCCAGGTGCCGCTGAGCCTGATCCGCCAGGAGATGTCCAGGAAGCGCTGGATCCCCATCCCCGCCGAGGTCTCCGAGCGCTACGCCCGCTGGCGGGCCACCCCGCTGCGGCGCGCGACCGAACTGGAGGCCGCGCTCGGCACCCGTGCCCGCCTGTACTACAAGTACGAGGGCGACAACCCCTCCGGCAGCCACAAGCTCAACACCGCCATCGCGCAGGCCTACTACTACAAAGCCGCCGGTGCCACACGGCTCGCCGTCGCCACGGGCGCGGGCCAGTGGGGGACCGCCGTCGCCACGGCCTGCCGGATGTTCGGCCTGGAGTGCGTGGTCTACATGGTGCGCACCAGCCTGGAGACCAAGCCGCACCGACGCACGATCATGGAGATGCTCGGCGCGACCGTGATCGCCAGCCCCAGCGACGGCACCGAAGCCGGCCGCCGGTTCGCCGCCGAACGCTCCGGCACCCTCTCGATCGCGCTCGCCGAGGCCATGGAGGCTACCCGGCGACCGGGAACGCGGTTCTGCGCGGGCAGCGGCGAGACGTACTCGTTGCTGCACAACACGGTCATGGGGCTGGAGGCGCACGACCAGCTCGCCGAACACGAGGAGCACGCGGACATCGTGGTCGCCGGGCTCGGCGCGGGCAGCAACTTCGCCGGCCTCGCGTTCCCGTTCCTGCGGCCCGGACCACGGCCGACCCGGTGCGTGTCCGTGGAGCCCGCGGCGTGCCCCAAGCTCACCAGGGGCCGCTACGCCTACGACTTCACCGACAGCTCCGAGCAGAACCCGTTGCAGAAGATGTACACGCTCGGCTCGCGGTTCACCCCGCCCAGCATGCACGCCGGTGGCCTGCGCTACCACGCCACCGCCAAGGTCGTGAGCGCCCTGTACGACCGGGGACTGGTCGAAGCCGTGGCCTACCAGCAGCGCGAGGTCTTCGAGTCCGCGGTGCTGTTCGCCCGCGCGGAGGGCGTGGTGCCTGCGCCGGAGAGCGCCCACGCCGTGCACGGCGCCGTCGTCGAGGCCGCCAAGGCCGACCGCGACGGCCGGTCCCCGGCGATCCTGTTCTCCCTCAGCGGCCACGGGCTCTTCGACATGGCCGCCTACCGGTCCTACCTGGACGGACAGGTGGACGAGGACATCGACGTCACCGACGAGGACATCGAGCGCTCGCTCGCGCACCTCCCGGCCCAACCCGAACCCGTGTGACCGGGACGGGGAGAGGAACACCATGCAGACCGAGGAGTTGTCCTTCCGGGACTTCATGACCCAGTGGCCCACCGGCGTCACCGTCGTGACGACCGACGACGGCAGCGCGCCAGCGGGCTGCACCGTCAACGCGATGATGTCGCTGTCGGTGCGGCCACCGCTGCTGCTGGTGTCGCTCGCGCTCGGCAGCGGCACGCTCGCCGCCATCCGCCGCTCCGGCACGTTCGGCGTGAGCGTGCTCGGATCCCGGCAGGGGTGCTTCTGCGACCGGTTCGCCACCGGGCCGCAGGACGAGCGGTTCCGCGACGTGCCCACCCAGGTCGTCAACGGCATCCCGCTGCTCGCCGACGCCGCCGCGGCGGTGGTGTGCGCGCTGCGAGACGAACTCGCCTACGCCGACCACGCCTTGCTCGTGGGCACCCCGCTGTGGCACACCGTCGACGCCGACGGCGCACCGCTGGTGCTGCACCAGCGCGGCTTCCACTCGCTGAGCTGAAGGAGGACCGCCCGTGGAGTTCCGCACGTTCTCGACCGAGGTCGACGCCGGTGTGGCGACGGTCGTCCTGCACGGCACCGGCGACGGCAACGCGCTGGGCGGCCTGGCGTGGACCGAACTGCCCGCCGTCGTGGCGGCGCTGGACGCCGACGACGCCGTGCGCGCGGTCGTGCTGCGCGGCGCGGGGGAGTGCTTCAGCGTCGGCCTCGACCTGCGCTGGTACCTGCCGCACTACCGGCGGATGGCCCGCCACCCCGACACCCTGCCCGCACGGCTTCTCGCCGAGGCCACCGGGATGCAGGACGCCATCAGCGCCGTGGCCCGCAGCAGACTGCCGTGGATCGCCGCCGTGCACGGCGACTGCGTCGGCGCCGGACTCGACCTTGTGGCGGCCTGCGACATCAGACTCGCCGCCGGCGACGCGGTCTTCTCGCTGCGGGAGATCCGCATCGGCGTCGTCGCCGACCTCGGCGGCCTGCAACGCCTCCCGCACGTCATCGGCGAGGGCGCGACCCGTGAACTCGCCCTCACCGGTCGCGACGTCGACGCCGAGGAAGCACTGGCGAAAGGCCTGGTCACCAGGGTGCTGCCCGACCTCGACGCCCTGCTCGAGGACGCCGCGGACGTCGCCGCTCAGCTCGCCGGGCACCCGGCCGCGGCCGTGGCGGGCGTCAAGGCCGTCCTGGACCGCACCAGGGACCTGCCGGTCGCCGAAGGACTGCGCCACGTCGCGCTGTGGAACGCGGCGTTCCTGCCCCACCCCGCACTCCCGGACCTGCTCGCCTCCGCGCTCAGGTCGTCCACCGAACGGAGGAACCCATGAACGAGCACCACCCGTTGTGGTTCAGCGCGCTCACCGCGAAGACCTCGCCCGACGACGTGCGCGACCGGGCACTGGTGTCCGGCGACGGCTGCCACGTCACCGACGCGGCGGGCCGCCGCTACCTCGACGCCCGCTCGGCGCTGTGGAACGCGAGCCTGGGCTACTCCAACACCGCCGTCGCCGACGCCGTGCGCACCCAGCTCGGCGAACTCCCGGTGGCCCAGTCCATCCGGCACGACCAGCCCCCGCGGGTCGCCCTGCGCTACGCCGAACGCCTGATCGCCGCCCTGCCGGACCACCTGCGGCACGTCCGGCTCACCACCACCGGCTCGCAGGCCGTCGAGGGCGCGATCTTTCTCTCGCGGTTCACCCGCAGCGACCCCGACCGCACCCAGGTCATCGCCCAGCACGACGGCTACCACGGCATCGGCGGCCTCGCGACGGCCGTGACCGGCGAGCCGGACCTGCACGAACTGCACGGACCGCTCGTGCCCGGCGTGCACCACGTGCGGCCGTGGGACCTCGACGACCTGCGCGCGACCCTCGACCGGGTCGGCCCCGACCGGGTGACCGCGATCGTCCTCGAACCGATCCTCGGCACCGGCGTGCTCGAAGCACCTCCCGGACACCTCGAAGAGGTGCAACGGCTGTGCCGGGAGCACGGGATCCACTTCGTCCTCGACGAGGTGTCGACCGGATTCGGCCGCACCGGCTCGCTCACCGTCACCGGGGAACTCGGCCTGCGTCCGGACGTGCTGCTGCTGAGCAAGGGGATCAGCTCCGGCTACGCGCCGCTCGCCGCGATCGTCACCACCGCCGAGGTGCTCGCCGCCGCGCTCGCCCGCCCGGACGCCGTGCTCCCGCACGGGTCGACGGCCGACGGCAACCCGGTCTCCGCCGCCGCGGGCCTGGCCGTGCTGGACGAACTCGCCGACGGCAGGGTGTTGGAGAACGTGCGCGCCCGTGGCGACCAGTTGTCCGCTCGCCTGGCCGAACTGCCCGCGGTGCTGCGTGTGCGGGGACGGGGCCTCATGCTGGGCGTCGACCTGGACCTGACCGCGGAGGCCGTGGCCGAACTCCGCCTGCGCTGCCGCGAAGCGGGACTGCTGGTGTCCACGGCGGGCAGCACGATGATCCTCACCCCGCCGCTGGTGATCACGGCGGAGGAGTGCGACGAACTGGTCGGGATCGTGTCCGCGAGCCTGGCGCCCGTGCCCGCGTGACCTCGTCGCGGCTCAGGGCGGCTACCCGCCTTGAGCCGCGACGACTGGCTCCTCGACACGGTCCGCGGGCCGTTGCAGCCGGATCACCAGCACGACGCCGACGAGGATCAGGGCGAAGCCGAGCACCTGTCCCAGCGGCGGCCACTGCTGCCGCGCCGCGTACACGTAGGTGTAGCCCGACAACGTCTCGACGTTGACCAGCATTCCGGCCACGGTGGGGGACAGCCCGGCCGACGCCGCGTTCCACAGCCACGTCGCCACCCACGAGACCAGGACGCCGAGCACGAGCGCCACCGCCACGAACCCGAGCACGCCGGTGGCCCCCGGCGCCGTGTCGAACTGGTTCGTGAGGAGCGCGAGGGGCATCGCCACCACCGTGACGACACCGGTGGCCACACCGACCACCGTCGCCCACTGCCCGGCGGGCACCTCGGGGTGCCGTGCCATGAAGCGGGCGTTCGCGATGCCGTACCAGGTCCACAGCGCGACCGCGCCGCAACAGGCGAGCAGGCCCAGGACCTTGGTCGTGGTCGACGTGGGCTCGGTGGCCTGCGCGCCGCTGATTTCCAGCACGTTGACCACCACCAGCCCGACGGCCACCAGGGACACCGGGAGCACCAGGCTGCGCCACGGGCTCAACCGGGTGACCCGGTTGCCGACGACCGCCATCACCACGGGGATGCAGCCGATCACCATGTTCGTGACGGGCGCGCCGACCGCCTGGATCCCCACCACCAGCAACAGGTAGTACCCCGCGTTGCCCGCGACCCCGAACGCGACCGCCTGCCGCCAGTGCGTTCGAGCCATCCGCCGCACCGCCGACCCACCGAGGACGAACAGCACCAGCGACAGCACGCCGTAAGCCAGGTAACGCCCCACCGTCACAGCCACCGCGGACCACCCGGTCAACAGGTCGGGCAACACGAACGCGAGCCCCCAGACCAGCCCCGCACCGACCCCCGCACCGAGCGCGACCATTCCCGACCCACGACCAGGTAACAAGAGCCACCCCTCCCGAAGCACGTCCTCGAGGAGTTGCACGGACCTCGACGGGGTAAACCGAGCGTGGCCGGTTGACCACGATGGGGTACCCGTGAGCAGGCGTCCCCGCGGTTGCGGGCTTCACCGGGTGGTGCGATCGTGAGAAGCGCGATCGCAAGGATCCTCGTCGTGCAGTCGCCGCCCGAGACCCCGGCGGCCTGGGCAAGATCAGGCCGTTTGGGAGATGTGTGATGACTCGTGCCGGCGTCGAATCGACGGTTCCGCCCCTCATCGGACAGCGTGGACCGCACTGGTCGATGCCGGACGTGCCGCACTTGACCGTGAGCCACATTCCACGTGCGATCGACTTCTACCTCGCCCTGGGCTGCGAGGTGGCCTTGGTGGCCGACGGGTGGGTGCGGTTGCGGCAGGCGGAAGCGCGGTTCGTCCTCGTCCGGGGCTACGGCGACGACGGTGGTCGTCCTGGGGTGCTCGGGCTGACCAGTCCTGATCTGGACGGGCTGCGCAGGCGGTTGCTGGCGTTGGGGATCGGGTCCGGTCCGCTGCTCCGTTCTCCGGACGCTCCCACCGGCGTGATCCACGTGCGGGACCCCGACCTGCACGTCGTGGTGATCACCCGCGCTGTGCTCGCGTCCGCTTCGGACAGAGGTTCACCGTCACCCCGCGGTCTTCCGACCACCATCAAGGGGAGCGTTCGATGACCGACAGGAGCACCGAGCCCGAGGCTCCGGCCGAGGCCGCGTCCGACACCCCCACCGGGAACCCGGCGCAGCCGAACCCGACCCTGCCCGAGGGCTTCACCGACCTGGACCGCCGGGCGATCGACACCGCGCGGGTGCTGGCGATGGACGCCGTGCAGAAGACCGGCAACGGTCACCCCGGCACCGCGATGAGCCTGGCCCCGCTGGCCTACCTGCTGTTCCAGAAGTGGCTCAGGCACGATCCCTCCGACCCCGACTGGGTCGCCCGCGACCGCTTCGTCCTGTCCATGGGCCACTCGTCGCTGACCCTCTACGTGCAGCTGTACTTCTCCGGCTACGGCCTCGAACTGGCCGACCTGGAGGCGTTGCGGACCTGGGGTTCCCGGACTCCCGGCCACCCCGAGGTCGAGCACACCGCCGGTGTCGAGACCACCACCGGCCCGCTGGGCCAGGGCGTCGGCAACGCCGTGGGCATGGCCATGGCCGCCCGTCGTGAACGCGGCCTCCTCGAACCCGACCCCGGCGCCGAGAGCCTGTTCGACCACACCGTCTGGGTCCTCGCCTCCGACGGCGACATGGAGGAGGGCGTCTCCGGTGAGGCGGCGTCGTTGGCGGGCACCCAGAGGCTGGGCAACCTGGTGATGGTCTACGACGACAACGACATCTCCATCGAGGACGACACGACCATCGCGTTCACCGAGGACGTCGGCAAGCGCTACGAGGCCTACGGCTGGCACGTCCGGCACGTCGACGACGGTGAGGACCTGGCCTCCCTCGACGCCGCCCTGGCCGCGGCCAAGGCCGAGACCGACCGCCCGTCGCTCGTCGTGCTGCGCACGATCATCGCCTGGCCCTCGCCGAACAAGCAGAACACCGGCGCCGCGCACGGATCCGCCCTCGGCGAGGACGAGGTGAGGGCCACCAAGGAGATCCTCGGGTTCGACCCGGACAAGAGCTTCGACGTCGCTCCCGAGGTCATCGCGCACGTCCGCGAGGTCGCCGAGCGCGGCCGCGCGGAGCACGCCGGGTGGCAGCCCGCGTTCGACGCCTGGCACGCCGCCAACCCCGACCGGGCCGCGCTGCTCGACCGGATGCGCGACCGCCGACTGCCCTCGAACGCCTTCGACACCCTGCCGGTCTTCGACGCCGACCCCGAGGGCATGGCCACGCGCAAGGCGTCCGGGTTGGTGCTCTCCGCGCTCTACCCGGCGATCCCCGAGCTGTGGGGCGGTTCGGCCGACCTGGCCGAGTCCAACAACACCGCCGTCGAGGGCGAGCCGTCGTTCCTGCCCTCCGGCAACCAGACCAAGGCGTGGAGCGGTGGCCCCTACGGCCGGACGCTGCACTTCGGCGTGCGCGAGCACGCCATGGGGTCGATCATGAACGGCATCGCGCTGCACGGCGGCACCCGCGTGTACGGCGGGACGTTCCTGACGTTCTCCGACTACATGCGCCCCGCCGTCCGGTTGGCCGCGTTGATGCGGATCCCGGTCACCTACGTGTGGACCCACGACTCCATCGGCCTCGGCGAGGACGGCCCGACCCACCAGCCGATCGAGCACCTGGCCGCGTTGCGGGCGATCATCGGGCTGGACGTCGTCCGCCCGGCCGACGCCAACGAGACCGCCGTCGCCTGGCGCACGATCCTGGAGCACGACGACCGCCCCGCCGGGATCGTCCTGTCGCGGCAGAACCTGCCGGTGTTCGACCGCTCGGTGATGGGCTCGGCCGAGGGCACCGCGAAAGGTGCCTACGTACTGGCGGAAGCAGGCGGCGGACGTCCCGAGGTGATCCTCATGGGCACCGGGTCGGAGGTGCGGATCGCCGTGGCCGCAAGGGAAAGGCTGGAAGCGGACGGCATCCCCACCCGCGTGGTGTCGATCCCGTGCCAGGAGTGGTTCGCCGAGCAGGACCGGGCCTACCGCGACGAGGTGCTGCCGCCGGCGATCCGTGCGCGGGTCAGCATCGAGGCCGCTGTCGCACAGGGCTGGCGCGAGTTCGTCGGTGACGCGGGTCGGATCGTCGCGGTGGACCGCTACGGCGCGAGCGCCGCCTACACCGTCCTGTACGAGCAGTTCGGGCTCACCGAGTACGCCGTCGTCGCCGCGGCTCGGGAAAGCCTGCGCGCTGTCGCGAACGGCCTCGGGTGACGACGTCGTGGGCGGGCCGGACGCCCGCACCGCCTGAACGGGCGCGTCCGGCGGAGCGGCCCGACCTTCAGTACGGTTCCCCGGTGGCAGAAGCACTGACGGACGCCGAACTGGACTTCCTGCGGTCGATCCTCGACTTGGCGCGCGCCGGTGACACCGCCGGACTGGCGGAGGCCGTGGACGCGGGCGTGCCCGTCAACCTCACCAGTGCCGCGGGGGACTCGCTGCTGATCCTGGCGGCCTACCACGACCACCCCGACACCGTGCGCGCGCTGCTCGCCCGCGGAGCGGACACCGGGCGGGTGAACGACCGCGGCCAGACCGCGCTCGGCGCCGCCGTGTTCCGCCGGTCCACCGAGAGCGTGACGGCGCTGCTCGCGGCGGGCGCCGACCCGGCGCTCGGCGGTCGGTCGGCGCTCGACATCGCGCGGTTCTTCGCACTCCCGGACATGCTGGCACTGCTCGGTGACGAAACCGGGTGACCACCGCGCGGTTCGAACCGTCCCGCCTGGTTATCCCCGAGCCATGGACCAGAACACCGGCAGGACAGCGGGATCGGCGCGCGAGCGCTCCCACGGTGGTGTGACGATGGGCGTCGAGGAGGAGTTCCTCCTGGCCGACCGCACGTCCCGGCGGACCGTGCCGCGTGCGCCCGCCGTCCTGAAGCGGGCGCGTCCCGACGGACCGGGGCACGTGCACGCCGAGCTGCTCACGTCGCAGGTGGAAGCCTCGACCGGCGTGTGCGAGAACCTGGCGGAGTTGCGCGAACACCTGGTGTCGGGCCGGGAGCGGCTGGCCGAGGCCGCCCGCGAGGAGGACGCCCTGCTGCTCGCCGCGGGGATGCCGCCACTGGCGGGGCAGGACGTCCGAACCACCCCTGGACCTCGCTTCGAGGCCATCGCGGAGCGGTACCGCGCGGTGGTGGAGGACTACGAGTCGTGCGGCTGCCACGTCCACGTGGGCGTACCCGACCGCGACACGGCCATCGCCGTGGCCAACCACCTGCGACCGTGGCTGCCGACGCTGCTGGCGCTGTCGGTGAACTCCCCGTTCGACGGCGACCGCGACAGCGGGTACGGAAGTTGGCGGACGGTGCGCCAGACGGCGTTCCCCGGGTCCGGCCTGCCGCCGCGGTTCAGGTCGGCCGCCGAGCACGACCGTGAGGTGTCCCGCCTGGTCGAGTGCGGCGTGCTGGTCGACGAGCGCATGACGTTCTGGATGGTCCGGCCCTCTCCCACCTACCCCACGGTCGAGGTGCGCGCGCCCGACACCGCGTTGACGGTCGACGGCGCGGTCCTGCAGGCGGCCCTGACCCGCGCTCTCGTGCGCACCGCGCTGGCCGACCTGGAACGAGGCGTCGAAGGCCCGGAAATCGAGCCGCAGGCCGCGGCGGCCGCCTTGTGGTCCGCCGCGCGGCACGGGGTGGACGGGCCCGGCGTCGACCTCCGCACGGGTCGCGCCGCACCCGCCGAGGACCTGGTGGCCGGACTGGTCGGCCACGTCGCCACCGCGCTGGAGGACACGGGCGACGCGGTGCTGGTGCGGAGGCTGCTCAAGGAACTGCTCAGCACCGGAACGGGCGCTGAGCAGCAGCGTTCCGCCGCCGTGCGGGGGAGGGACGCGGTGGTGGACTTCGTGGCCGAGCGCACGTCGACCCGATCGGGTCCCGGCGCATGATTCGGTGGGGAAGGGGAATCCGCCGGTCATGGCCACTCCGCGCGACCTCTTCCGCGGCGCGCGGTGACCGTTCGGCCGTCCGATGTGTGAGAACCGAAGTCGGGAGACGTGGTGAACGACTACGACGCGGTCGTCGTCGGCTCGGGGCCCAACGGTCTCGTGGCGGCGAACCTGCTGGCCGACGAGGGCTGGAGCGTGCTCGTCCTGGAAGCGGCCGACACGCCCGGCGGTGCCGTCCGGACGGCGGAGATCACCGCGCCGGGGTTCCGCAACGACCTGTTCAGCGCGTTCTACCCGCTCGGCGTCGCCTCGCCGGTGCTGGGCGGCCTCGGGCTGGAGGACCACGGCCTGACCTGGGTCCACGCGCCCGAGGTGCTGGCCCACGTGTTCCCGGACGGCCGCTCCGCGCTGCTGTCCCGCGACCCGGACCGGACCGCCGAATCGGTCGGCTCGTTCGACCCGCGTGACGGCGACGCCTGGCTGGCGGAGTTCGCGACGTGGCGGCGGCTGCGCGACGACCTGCTCGGCGCGCTGCTCCAGCCGTTCCCGCCGGTCCGCTCCGGCCTCCGGCTGCTGCGCGAACTGGGCGCGTCGGACGCGCTGCGGTTCGCGCGGATGGCGACGCAGCCGGTGCGCGCGTTCGGCGACGAGCGGTTCCACGGCGACGGCGCGAAGATCCTCCTGGCGGGCAACGCGCTGCACACGGACCTCGGTCCGGACCAGGCGACCGGGGCCGTGTTCGGGTGGCTGCTCGCGATGCTCGGCCAGGACGTCGGGTTCCCGGTGCCGCAAGGAGGCGCGGGCGAACTGACCGCCGCCCTCGTGCGCAGGCTGGAGGCCCGCGGTGGTCGAGTGGAGTGCGGCAGACCCGTCAGCCGGGTGATCGTCGCCGACGGCAAGGCGCTGGGCGTGCGGGACTCCGACGGCGAACTCGTGCGAGCCCGCCGGGCCGTGCTCGCGGACGTGCCCGCGCCCGCCCTGTACCTGGACCTCGTCGGTCCCGACCACCTGCCCGCACGCCTGATGCAGGACCTGGACCGGTTCGAGTGGGACGACGCCACCATCAAGGTGGACTGGGCACTCTCAGGCCCGATCCCGTGGCTCTCGGAGGACGCGCGGCGGGCCGGGACGGTCCACCTCGGCGCGGACCTGGACGGCCTGGCGGACTTCGCCAACGACCTCGCCTGCCGCCGGGTGCCGCGCACCCCGTTCCTGCTGCTCGGCCAGATGACGACCGCCGACCCCACCCGGTCGCCCGCGGGCACCGAGTCGGTGTGGGCCTACACCCACGTCCCGCGCGGGCAGACGTGGTCGCCGGACCGGCTGCGGCGGCGGGCCGACCGGATCGAGCAGGTGCTGGAGACGCACGCGCCGGGGTTCCGCGACCTGGTGATCGCCCGGTCGGTGAGCGGGCCGGGCGAGCTGCAAGGGCGCAACCGCAGCGTGGTCGGCGGCGCGATCAACGCGGGCACGTCGGGAATCCACCAGCAGCTGGTGTTCCGGCCGACGCCGGGACTGTCCCGTTCGGACACCCCGATCGACCGGCTGTTCCTCGCGGGCGCGTCCGCTCATCCCGGCGGAGGCGTGCACGGGGCGTGCGGCGCGAACGCCGCGCGCGCCGCCCTGGCCCGGCACGGCCACGGGGGTGGCGCGTACCGGGCGGTGGTCGGAGCGGCGCTGCGCGCGGTCTACCGCTGATCGCCGTGCACGACGAGGTCCGCGAGGCGCTTGAGCGTCTCGCGGTTGCGGGGCAGCAGGAACACCTTCTGCAGCGCCTCGGGCAGCAGGGAACCCGGTCCGCTGACGGCCTTCTCCGTCATGGTCACCCTGGTGCCCTCCGCCGTGGGCGTGAGTTCGAACCGGATCCACGCGGCGCCGACCGGCCACAGCTTCGCGTGCAGCTCCAGCGACTTGCCGTGGTCGACCGCGCGCACCACGGTCTCGTCCTCGATCTGCAACGGCCACGCGCCCACGCTGTGGTGGACGTGCGTGCCCACCTCCGGCCACAGGTGGTCGACGTCGCGGATGTGCGTCGCCCCGACGACCCACCCCGCGTACGACCAGCCGTCGGCGAGCACGGCGAACACCTCGTCGGGCGTTCGCGGAATGTCGAGATCCACCTTCGTCATACCGGCGACTACCCCCGTTGAGCAGCTCGGAATCCGAAAGCGATTTCTTTGGCACATCTCGCATGCACTGCGGATCGGTGGGTACCCGCCGACACCACTCGCCGGATCGTGAAGGAGAAACGCATGCCCCCGAAGCGCCAGCACGACCAGGCGGCACCGAAGCAGACGAGCCCGACGGGCAAGGCGGAGTTCGCCGCGGGCATCGGCGAGGACCGCCGGGCCCAAGCGGGCCGGTACCTCACCACCGCGAACGGACTCCGGCTGTCCGACACCGACCACTCGCTCAAGGCCGGATCGCGCGGTCCGACGCTGTTGGAGGACTTCCACCTCCGCGAGAAGATCACCCACTTCGACCACGAGCGCATCCCCGAACGGGTGGTCCACGCCCGTGGCGCGGCGGCTCACGGCACGTTCCGCGCCTACGGCAACGCCGAGTCCGTCACCAAGGCCGGTTTCCTGGCCAAGGGCCGCGAGACGCCTGTCTTCACCCGCTTCTCCACCGTCCTGGGCTCGCGCGGCTCGGCCGACACGGTCCGCGACGTGCGTGGTTTCGCGGTGAAGTTCTACACCGAGGAGGGGAACTTCGACCTGGTCGGCAACAACATGCCGGTGTTCTTCATCCAGGACGGGATCAAGTTCCCGGACGTCATCCACGCGGGCAAGCCGCAGCCGGATCGGGAGATCCCGCAGGCGCAGTCCGCGCACGACACGTTCTGGGACTTCGTCTCGCTGCACACCGAGGCCACCCACCACGTCATCTGGGCGATGTCGGATCGGGGCATCCCGCGCTCGTACCGGACGATGGAGGGATTCGGCGTCCACACGTTCCGGCTGGTCAACGCGGCCGGGGAGACCTCACTGGTCAAGTTCCACTGGAAGCCGCTGGCCGGGGTGCACTCCCTGGTGTGGGAGGAAGCGCAGATCGCGGCCGGAGCCGACCCGGACTTCCACCGCCGCGACATGGCCGACGGCATCGAGGCGGGCGCGCCGCTGGAGTACGAGCTGGGACTTCAGCTGCTGCCCGACACCCTGGACGAGACGTTCGAGGGCATCGACCTGCTCGACCCGACCAAGATCGTGCCCGAGGAACTGGCCGAGGTGGTCCTGGTCGGGAAGTTGACGCTGGATCGCAATCCCACCAACTACTTCGCCGAGACCGAACAGGTGGCGTTCCACACCGGCCACCTGGTGCCGGGGATCGAGATCACCAACGACCCGCTCATGCAGGCGCGGATGTTCTCCTACCTCGACACCCAGCTCACCCGCCTCGGCGGCCCGAACTTCACCCAGCTGCCGATCAACCGGCCGCACGTGGACGTGAACGACAACCTGCGTGACGGGATGCACCAGACCGCGATCCACCAGGGCACGGCCGCCTACAAGCCGAACAGCGTCGACGACGATCAGCCCGAGATCGCGACCGAGGGCGCGTACATCCACGTTCCCCGCGAGGTCTCCGGGCCGAAGGTACGCGCGAACCCGGTGTCGTTCGACGACCACTACACCCAGGCGACCCTCTTCTGGCGCAGCATGAGCCCGGTCGAGCAGGCGCACATCGTCGAGGCGTTCACGTTCGAGCTGTCCAAGGTCTACGAGAAGCCGATCCGTGAACGGGAGCTCGAAGTCCTGGCGGACGTCGACGCCGAACTGTGCGCGCGGGTCGCCGCCGGGCTCGGGCTGCCCGCCCCGGTCGGGAAGCCCGCCGAAGCGGTCGTGCCGTCACCCGCGCTGTCCCAGATGCCCGTCGGGCCGGGGCCGGTCGCCGGTCGGGTGATCGGTGTCGTCGCGTCGCCGGGAGCCGACATCGCCGGAATCACCAAGCTGCGCAAGGCCGCCGAAGCACAAGGAGCGGTCGTGCGCGTCATCGCCGAGGTGGGGGGTGAGCTGGGCAAGGAGATCGTCGAGCGCACGCTGCTGGCGACCCGCTCCATCGAGTACGACGCGGTCGTGATCGCCGACGGCGCCACCGTGCTCGACCCCAGGCTCACCGTGCTGCTCCAGGAAGCGTTCCGCCACTGCAAGGTGCTGGGCGCCTGGGGCACCGGCGCGGACGTGCTGAGGTCCGCGGGCGTCGACACCAGCGCGCCGGGTGTCCTGGTCGGCGAGGGCGTGGACAAGTCCTACGCCACCGGGTTGCTCACCACGCTCGGCCTGCACCGCGTGTGGGAGCGGGTGTTCCCCGTCTGACGGCACCCGGAGTGCTCGGTCCCCGAGCACTCCGGAGTCGGCCGAGGCGCGGGAAGTGCTCGTGGATCCGCCGGCAACTCGCGTTTGGAACGGGCGGCCAACGGTTACTCCCCCTTCGAGCAGGCAAGAGCCAACGACGGTCCGTCGTTGCCGCCAAGAGAAGGAAGAAGTCATCGTGGGTATCTTGGGTTGGATCGTTCTGGGGCTCATCGCGGGTGCCATCGCGAAGGCGATCATGCCCGGCAAGGACCCCGGCGGCATCATCGTCACCATCCTGATCGGCATCGTCGGCGCCGTCCTCGGCGGTTTCATCGGCCGCGCGCTGTTCAACAGCGACGTCGACAGCTTCTTCGACCTCAGCACGTGGCTGCTGGCCATCCTGGGCTCGCTGGTGCTGCTCGGCATCTACCGGCTCGTGACCGGTCGCCGCACGCACGCCTGACCCCGCACGCACAGGAAGAGCCCCGGCCACTGTGGCCGGGGCTCTTCCTGTTGGTGTCCAAGGGCTTACCTCACTCGGCCTGCGCGTTCTGCGCGGAGGCCAACCGCACCGCTCGGGGGCTGGTGATCGCTTCCCGGTAGACGGTCAGGTGCTCCGGCAGCACGCGCTCCCACGCGAAGCGGGCGCACGCGCGGTCACGGCCCGCGATCGCGTGGATCTCCCGTCGAGTGGGGTCGGCCAGCAGATCGCGCAGGACGTGACCGAGAGCGCGCGGATCACCGGGCGGCACCAGCAGACCGGTGACGCCGTCGACGATGACGTCGGCCAGCGCGCCCACGTCGGTGGCGATCACCGGCACGCCGCACGCCATGGCCTGGACGGCTGCCGAACCGTGGGGGTCGAACCGGGGAACCCGGAGGACCACGTCCGCGGAGCGGATCAACTGGGGGAGTCGCGCACGGATGATCCTGCCGGTGAACCGGACGCGGTCGCCGACTCCCGCGTCGTGGGCGAGCGCCAGCAGGCGCCGCACCTCGACGTCCTCCAGCGGCTCGGGATGTGCGATCCGTCCGGCGACGACCAGTTCGGCGCCAGGGGTCCAGCGCAGGGCGCTGATCGCGGTGTCGAACCCGCTCACCGCCGCCACCTCACCCAGCGCCAGGATTCGCGGCCGCTGACCGCGCGGCGCGGCCGGGCCGTCGGGGCGGAACAGGTCGGTGTCGATCCCGTGGGGCACGATCGCGCTCTTCGGCCTGCGCACGCCCAGGTGAATGAGTTTCGCCTCCTCCCACCGGCTGATCGCGATCACGCGGTCGGCCGAGGCGGCGACCGAGCGGTCGAGGCGGGTCGGGCGCGAAGCTCGGGAGCCCGCGTCGTGGTGGAACGTCTGGACCACCGGGACACCGGTCGCGTTCACGGCCAGCCCGGACACCCTCCCGTGCGGGTGCGCCACGTCCG